>ENA-OQER01000039-OQER01000039.1-human-gut-metagenome-genome-assembly--contig:-NODE-39-length-60835-cov-7.732935_pt1 | contig 60835 bp, 62 predicted proteins | sample MGYA00242797_ERZ504639 | MGnify/ENA primary metagenome ERZ504639 (study PRJEB26092, sample SAMD00036306) | human gut metagenome | host: Homo sapiens | study: EMG produced TPA metagenomics assembly of... | reverse complement strand
CTGGACGAGGAGCATTCCCGCGCGATTTTAAAACGCGGTTCTGGAACTTGGTGTAAACTTTTTTGATACCGCTGCCGGTTATCAGAGCGGCACCAGCGAGCAGTATCTGGGACGCGCGCTGAACGATTTGCAAACGTGATGAAGTCGTTGTCGCAACAAAATTTTTCCCGCGCAGCCCGCAGGAAATTGCAGACGGGGTGAGCGGAAAAGATCATATTTTAGGTCTTCTCGATCGCAGCCTTACGAATCTTGGCATGGACTATGTTGACCTTTATATCTGCCATATGTGGGACTATCACACACCGGTAGAAGAAATGATGGAGGCATTAAATTCAGCTGTCGTTGCAGGAAAGGTACGCGCCATCGGTATTTCTAACTGCTTCGCATGGCAGCTGGCAAAAGCAAATTATATTGCGGATAAGAACGGCTGGGCCAAATTTGTTTCGATTCAGGGACATTACAATCTGCTATTCCGCGAGGAGGAACGCGAGATGGTTCCGTTCTGCAAGGATCAGAATATTGCACTGACACCGTACAGCCCGCTGGCTTCCGGCCGCCTGGCAAAAAAACCGTCGGAGCTTTCCAAACGGCTGCAGGAAGATACGTACGCAAAAGGAAAGTATGATGCGACGAAAGAAAAAGACGCCATCATTATCGACCGCGTCGGTGAACTTGCAAAGAAGAAGGGGCTGACGAGAATCCAGATTTCGCTCGGATGGCTGCTCACAAAAGTAACTGCTCCGGTTGTCGGGGCGACAAAGGTATCGCATATTGAAGAGGGCGTCAAAGCATCGGTGTACAGCTGACACCGGATGAGACTGCTTATCTCGAAGAGCCATATGTCCCGCATGCACTGGTCGGCGTAATGCGCGAGAACCCTTGATAAAAAGTAACTGCTCCGTATCTTCACCGTTATGAGTCAGGCGGATATTACGGATGCTTCACGAGAGAAACACAGACGAAGAAGACTTTATGCAGGAAGCAGAAAGCGCAGTTTCTTCTACCCTGGAGCCTTGTTCGATTCGATATTGTATTGCTCTGATGAAGGAATTGAAAATGGAGCTTCAAAAAACTGCATTTGCACAGATAAGCGATTGTGTGCTTGCCCTTTCTATACCGGAAATTATAACGCAGAAAAATGTACGGACCGCCATGGAAAAAGCAGGCTTTCATGTAATAAGGGTTATGACTGCGACAGATGCTTGTGCCCTTTCAAAAGCACAAGATATGAAACATGACCAGCAATTTGGGGTTCGTGTGATTTCAAATTGTAAAAAGCAAAATCTGCTGGCAGAATTTTCAGCATGGACAGATCAAACTAATATGCTGGAAGGATTGGAATATACCATCGGAGAGAATACTCCAGAAATGATTCCAAATATGACGTACTATTATCTAAGTGATACGAAATCGAGAGAAACACTGGGTCAGGAAACAATCGGATACGAGGATCTTTCCGTTGTGGCCGCGGATAGAACTGCAGCCCAGGGAGCCAGACTTACCAATCCTACCGCGAAGCCTATTACCATGCTTGTACTTTTCCCATGGACCGCCGGAATTGAAATTTCAACCATCCAATGGGGAAAGGAATGCATTCCATTAACCTGGCTTAACGAAGAACGACACATGATTCCCATGCGAACAGATGGTTTCGACATTTTGCTGGATTCCGGAATCAAAGGAAAAGGTCTGAACCTGTATCTGAAATCAAAGGATTCTAAAAGGAAAGTCAGAACCTAGAAAATGGAGGAGATCTGTCCTGAATTTCCAAAGGATGCAAGCCGGCTGAAAGCATGGATCGAGGTTGGAATGGAATGCGGCGATTTTACCCTGATACTGCAATCAGGAGAGAATCTTGCAAAGATAGATTTGAGTCAATTCACAGAAGAAAAGCCGAAACGCTTCCCGATAAATACCGTTTTCGTACCGGAACAGCTTCTCGCAAATGTACTTCAGGCCGGAAAAGAGTTTTGCCTGGGGGCGGAAAATCTGAACCCCACAACGAAGGCTTCTGCAATTGGAAAGAGAATCCAGATGATCGCCAGACAGACACAAGAAGTATTTGCAGACTGTCATGACGGAGATACAAATATCCGAGTCAGCACATGGATTGAAAAGCTGCTGGCTGTAAAAGACAATCTCGAATATGGAATTGTCAGTTCGGAACGAACGACGAATCGCTGGGCCTATATGGATGAAAAGCTTCTTATGATGGATTTCCGTACAGCTTTGGCGCAGAATTTATATCAGCTGAATGTCTTACCGATGGAAGCAAATGGTACAATATTTGATCCTCATATCCATGATGCAGTGCACATCGAAGAAACCGACCGGGTGGAAGAAGACAGAGTTGTCGAGGAAATACAGAAAGGCTACTTCTTCGGAGAAAAACTGTATCGACCGACAAAGGTTATTGTTTCTAAAAATTCCTGTCAAAAGTAATGCTCTGTCATATGTGTCTTGATATATACGAATCAATTTCTCAAACGCACAGATCATTAACCGATATATAAATTAAGGGTGAAGAGGAGCCTGTTTTTAAAGCTCCTCATCACCCTTGACAAACCCTAAAAGAATTTAACCGAATCAACCAAGTCCTGATAAGCGGTGAAGCAGCTATTCAGTTATGAGCAAGTAACGAAGCGGATTGCGAATATCCGCTTTAGCTTTACAGACTGTTCCACAGTACTCCGGAAAATCTGTTTCTTGCAACTCTCACTCCACAGGGCTGATTTTTTATGTCATTTCTGTATTTTTCCCTTCCATTTCTGTATTGTTTTTATGAAGACATGCTCTTTTTGCTTTTCATCTTCCTGTGCCTCATACTTAGATAATAAGGAATTAAGTTCCCTGTCCCATACCGAATAAAATCGAACGGTGTTTACTTCTTCCTGTATCGTTTTGATTTGTTTTTGATCTTGTCTCGAAAGACTCCGCATTCGTTTTTCTAGTTCCTTTTTGTAAATAGAAACCCCTTGCGGAAATCTTATATTGCTTGCCTCTCTTCTATCTTCTAACTCTATTCCTTTTCCTGATAAAACTTCTTCACTGTATAGCATTTGTAAAAAGGAGACTGCTTTTAAAGGTTGCTTTGTGTTCTTATTAATTCCTGCATAAAGTGTAACATTTGCAGTGAATCCGCCTTCCTGATTCGGCATTGCAAATACCGTATGAACTGTTTTTTCACCTCCAAGTTCTTCCAAATCATTTAGACTTACTACTCCTGTATCTTTTATTTTCCAGTTTAAAGCTAATGATCTTGTTTTTAATGCTACTGTTTCATCCAAAACTTTTTTTATCTGCTCTTCCGAATATAGAAGTGTTTTTTTCTTATAATCAACTACCTCACTAAATGTATCAAAAAATTGAACCCCACTTCTTTGCCCTACAATCTGTTGAATTGCTTTTTCTTTTTGTCTGGCTAATTCCAGCCAATTTCTTGATATTTCTGTATTTTCCGGTAAATCCTGTGTTGTAAATGCATATAGAAAATAATCGTATGTCATAGGAATCAGTATTTGTTCCTCATTAGCCATACCTGCAGACAAAATCTTCTCTTCTAAAATATCTATATCAAAATATTTCATGTATGGTTTCAACGAAAGAAAGGTTCCCTGATACATTTCTTTTTGGGGTCCTCAAAAACAACTGCTCTTTGCTCACTCCAGGTCGGATTCGGCCCTTCTGCCAAAAATACATCCGGCCCTTCTCCTGTCGTAATTTCATTCTGGATCTCCTGTACTTTTTCTTCCGAAGCCTGTTGCCCTGATGGGATTACCATTAATTCCACTCCATTATTTTTATATATTTTCTTCCAGGCTGCCACTATTTGAAGTACCGTTTTTTTATTTTCTTCATCAACACAAATTTTTAATGGCATTTCCGTTTTCTCAATTTCAATCTTGGCTTGTGTATCTGCATATACCGTTTCTGCATTTAAGCTCCCACTGACTAATGTGATGTTAATCAGAATCAAACCAAAAATTTCTTTCAACCTTTTTCCCATCATTATGCTACCCCCTATGTTTCTATATAGCACAAGGCTATTGCATGACTTCTGTTTTTTTACATATCATACAACAGCCTTTGTGTTTTAACCATTAATTATCATATCCGTGACAAATTGTTCTTGTTTCTTTCACATTAGCAGTATTTCCTGCGTTACAATTTAAACATTTTGTAGTTTTTATTCCTGTTCTATACTGCTTCAAATCAGTTCCCCATGCGTGACCATGAGTACATGTAACTGTACCACTGCTTATCCAGCTTCCCCATACGGTTGACGATGTTATTCTTCCTCCACATCTCGGGCAAACTGCAGCATACGGCATAATTTCTTCATACGCAAAAATATTCTTACTTTCGATAACATCCGCTTTTGTTACATTGGCAGAAAATGTACTGGCCAACATTAAGGTCATTAGAAAAATGGAAATTTTTTTCTTTACCGCTTTCATACTTTTTTCCTTAAAAATTTATTATACCTGTCAACGTACGTTCTACATTTGTATAACAAAAAATACCATACTTCCTACTTTTTGTCAATCTTTTTTCTACATTTGTCTAATTAATCATTATACCCATGGCAGACTATTTTTTCTTGCCTGATCTTTATCTCAAAAAAATTTCCACATTCATTACACCTGATTTTTTCTACTCCATATCTGGCTTTCTGTAAGTCATCTCCCCATGCATATTGATGTGTACATACTACATTTTTTTCATTTTCCCATGCATTCCAAACCACTTCTCCTTGTACCGCAGCTTTGCATTTGGACAATTTTCTATATGCGATGATGACCATATTTGTCGCGCTATTTGCATTTCCGAAAAACTCAAAATAATTATTCCAAAAAGAAAAACAGTGACGTATATTCGAAGTTTTTTTCTTGCTAAAAACACATTGTAAAATCGTTCTTTCAGTATCTCTGTTTCTGATACCATTGAAACAACTCCAGACAATTCTTTTTTCGTTTGTTTTGAAGCCACTTTTAAAATAACATTGCAATAATCTTTCCGTTGCGTCAGATTCATATGTTTTGTAACAGTCTCATCACAGACACATTCGATATCTATATTTGCCATTTTTTGCACCCACAGCATTGGGATACAAAACCAATAAACATCCCTTATAATTTGAAGAAACCTTTTATACCATAAATCGTGTTTTTTCTGATGTGTCAATTCATGTAAAAAAATCAAATACCATTCTTCATAGGAGTAATTTTCCGTTTCCAGCATTTCTTGTGGAATCAATACTTTTGTATTTCGTACACCAAACAACATAGGAGAATAAAAATCTTGATTTTCACAGACCCATATTTCTGTTTTTTTTATTTTACAAACTTCGCTTGCTTTTTTTAGAGCTTCTAATACGGAATTTTTTTGCATCTTTTTACATTCTGCAAATATTCTTTTTTTCCATATTCTATATTGTATTGCGTGAAACAAAAGACATAAAATCATCCCTGCAATCCATATATACAGCAAAAATTTTTCGCCTGACATCCACCTTCGAATTGAAACGTTTCCCATTTTCGTCATGATCGCGGTCTTTTGATTTTGTTCCCCGATATAATATGCCGGCATAGAAATCATAAAAGGATGTTGCCGAAATTTCTCTGTCACACTCCAAAATGGAAAGCACATTTTAAGTGTCAGAAGTATCCAGACTATCTTTCTCCAGTAATGACCGAGCCTTTTCCCCATTATTTTTTGTACAACATATGCCATAAATGCGACTATGCCTATTGAAAGATTCCACTTTATGATAAATGCCATCTGTAACTATATCCTCTACACCACTTTTTCTATTTTTGTCTGTCAATAAATTCCTGCAATTGCTTAACCTCTTTTGAGCTAAGTTTTTCTCCATCATACAGTGCCGATGCGAATTTTGCTAATGACCCTTGAAACATTTTATCTAACATGTTTTTTCCAACCGTGCCTATATAATTTTCTTTTTCTACTAATGGTACATAAAGATTTGATTTCCCGTTCCTCACTTTTTGAATAAATCCTTTTTTTTCCAAACGAGTAAGCAATGTTAAAATGGTACTCGGTGCAACATTTTTCTCTACATTCAACTTTTCTTCAACTTGAAATCGACTGACAGGTTCCTCATATTCCCATATAATCATCATAATTTCCTGTTCTGATTCTGGTAATTTTTTCATTTCTACTCTCCGCTTTTCTCTACTTTGATCAGATTATAGCATATTTTCCAGAAAATTGTTGCACTTTTTGGGACTGTTTTCCGCCTTCCGAAGCTAGTACATCGTTTTCGAAATAACTATACCACTCACTTGTCTGCAAATCTGATTGCACAGGCATAAAAGCCTCGGCGTAGCCCGCTACGCCTACATTTTTATACCTGCACACTCGAATCTGCATCCTGCGTGATTGGTATAGTTATTTACAAAACGATGTACTAGATTCTAGCATGATTCTTGATTTTTTCTTCCGTTTCGCATAGCTTTGAATGCACTTCAAAAGCACCGGCCAAATGGTCGGTGCTTAAATAATGGTTTCATCAAAAATGGTTCATCCTATACCACACATAAATATGCAAAATATCCTGCATAGCATAAAAGCATAACGACACCACACGTTTTCCGTAATTCCCTGTTCTTGTACGTCCCAATCCATAAAACCAGACCTGCCAGAATTGCGATTCCTGTGTCTACAATAAATTTAGTTTCAAATGGCACAGGACAGATCAGTGCGGCTGTTCCAATTACAAATAAAATGTTAAAAATATTGCTTCCGACAATATTTCCGATTGCAATCCCTGCATTTCCTCTTTTTGCCGCTGTCACAGATGTTACCAGCTCTGGAAGAGATGTTCCGAGAGCAACAATCGTCAGTCCGATAAAACGCTCACTCATTCCAAAGTATCGTGCAATCTCGGTTGCCCCGCTGACGGCAAAATCACTTCCTTTTACAACCAGGACGCCGCCTGCACCATCAAAGAAGACATTCCAGACAGGATAATTTTTCGCTTCCTCCTCTTCCGGATTTTCCCCTTTTTTTGACATTACAAACAAATATCCAAGATATACAAGAAACAGTACCCATAAGACTATGCCCTCGGCAAACGTTACTTTTCCTCCTGTCATTCCGCATATCATTAAAACTACCGTAACAAACATCATAAACGGTATTTCATAAAACAAGGTAGACCTTTGTATTGCCACATTTGTTATCAATGCCGTAAGTCCGAGAATAATAAAAATATTCAAGATATTACTTCCAACCACATTTCCTATCGTAATTCCTGCGTTCTGCTGCATCGCTGCAGTAATACTCACAGCACCTCCGGCATACTCGTTCCCATTGCAACAATGGTAAGTCCGATAATCAGCTGGGGAATTCCAAACTTCTTGCTATGCTTGCAGACCCTTCCACAAACCAGTCTGCTCCTTTTACCAGAAAAAGGAAACCCACTATCAAAATCCCTGCCTGTAACATCATACATATCTTCCTCTCTTTCTTTTGCATTCTTTGCAGCAGGTGTTATAGGCATAAAAAAAGAGACTCCTACTGCATCTACAGTAAAAGTCTCGCTATTTAATCACTTTCCGAGTTATTGAATATCAATAGCTGTACTGACGAAGAAGTGAACACGGTTGGCTAGCTACTCCCTTTTATTTTTCCAGTTTATCAAATTTCTTTTTTTTCGTCAACGTTTTTTATTTCTCTTTTTAAAAGAAAAAAATAGAGTATGGATTGTTTCCATACCCTTTTGATTTTCACAAATCCTTTGTCTGATTCTGGTTTTATTACATCATCATTGAGGAAAATCATATCATTATTCTTACACCATGCCGGAATCCATCTTCTGCAAATCCAAAAAACCTCCAAACTGAATCACTCTGTATGATTTCAGTTTGAAGGTTCTGGTCATTCTTTATTCCAGGTTCATGCACAATCCCCAGTCCTGGTCATTGGCATACGGATCGGCAAAATCGGCTTTCTGACCGTTGACGGAATACGGATACAGGTACGCACAGGTCGCTGTTCCATCCTCAAAGAACATGGACAGCACGCCGCGCAGGGAATGCTCACCGCGAATATTATATTCTTCGTTTCCGGTCAGGCGGGCGTAGCGCTTGAAGGTTCGACCGTTTTCTGCGCTCCAATAGTGTGGGAAGGTGTCGCCGAAGACTCTGCGTTTTCCGAACCAGTAGCCGTCCCAGTGGCGGATTGCGGTTTCATGCAGATGGTAGTCCGGCTGCTGTCCGTCGAAAAGTTCGAGAACGGCGATCTGCTGCTCGGCTCCGCGCAGGTATTTTTCTTCCCCGGTCACTTCGTAAACCTGAAGAATAACTTCGGCCGCCGGCTGTACGATCGATTGCTCGTAATTTACTTCCGAAGCCGGATAAGCCGTTCCAATCTCAATCAGTTGATCAGCATGACGTCGGAACAGATCTCTTACTGTTTTCAGATCCTCCTGTTCTCCTGCTTTTTCCAGCTCTTGACAGAGCATCACAATCGGCATTTCAATCGGATAAAAACGGAATCCATCCTGTTCATAAAATTTTTCTGTGATACGAACTGCTGTCTTCAGATTTTCTTTTTCTCCCCACAGCTTCCAGCATTCAAGAAAGAATGTCACTGCCCATGGGTAGTTGTAAAGCCGGAAATAGCTGTTGTCCTTTCCGGAACAGTTGCAAACAAGACCTGTTGCTGCATTTACCAGCTCGCGAAGATAGAATGCATGGTACTCACGAAGACTCTGCTCCGCTTTTTCCCGGTCTTTTAAAAGATTCTGCTGCAGTGCCCGTGCAATCAGCACACCCATACCGGTACGCTCCCGTCCGGCATTGAAATCGTTTTCCGGCGTGCAGACGAGAATTTTTTCTTCGTTATCATACGGCAGATATGCGCCCTGCAGTTCTTTGATCTTTCCATGATACTGCTGGTGATCAACAATAAACGCACACCGTTTTGCAGCCAGTGTTTCCGGCCGCTCCTGCACGAGAAGACGGCAGGTGGTTTTCACCTCGTCGGCACAGATCGAAAGTACATACTCCCCTGTTTTTTCATTTTCAAACAGATATTCATAAACACCATTTTCCGTCTTTTCCAGCGATGTTCCGTTTACCGTTACATTTTCTGCCTGAAATACCGGTTCAATGGTTACCTTACTCGTCTCTCCCGGATAAATCACATACTGCTCCGCATCCACCAGAATCACCTGGGAAAATGCTCTTAATTTCTCCCGGAAATCTTCGCGTCCCTGATGCGGAAATACTTTCCACTCCAGCTTCATTGTATCTCCCGGCGCAAATTCCTGTGCGGACGGGTGCAGCCAGAAGCAGCCTCTGTCATTGCTCTGCAGTTTCAGATCGCGCTCCACGCTGTAAGCGGAAAGACTGCCTTTGTGAGCACCATTCCCATATGCGGAGCCGCACCGCCCATGCGGAGTGCCATGATATAACTGGTATTCTCCCCGCAGAAAATATGTGCATGGCACCGGTAATCCCGGCAGTCACACTGTCCGTGTAACGATCCTGCAACGGAAATGAAACCCCAATACTTCCGGCATTTGTAAAATACGGATGCGCACCGTTGTAAGAAACCACAATCTTCGTTGTCAGCACATCTCCGTCTTTCTCATTCTGCACCTCAGCCGAAAACTCCGGCGGGCATTTCACCTCGGCGTATGGGAAATCCTCCCGCAGCCAGTTCATCTGTTTTGGATCTTTGGAAAATACAATTTCTTTCACGTTCCCAACTCTCATTTTTTATTTCCCCTTTCGTTTTTTTGATCCCGCTTTTTGAACTCCATGTAAAATTTATTTGCTGCTTTGATCATACTATATCTACATGCTCTTTTCTATATCTCTTTTTCCGTTTTACTTTATTTTTTCTTTCTTGCCGATAGTATTTTTTCTCAATTTTTGCTATACTGAAAATGTATGCGTATCAAACTCCGGCATTGCTCTTTCAAGCTGCCGACACATACATAAAATTCATAAAAGGGGGTATCTTTTTCATGGATACGTATGTCATTTTAAAAGACCTGGCAATCATTATCGTATTCGCAAAATTGTTTGGTATTCTTGCCAGAAAATGCAAGGCTCCGCAGGTTGTGGGCGAGCTGATTGCCGGTATTGTCCTTGGACAGTGTGCTGGGACTCGTTCAGCAGTCTGACTTTCTCGCACAAATGGCGGAGATCGGTGTCATTTTGCTGATGTTCTCCGCAGGTCTTGGCACCAGCCTGAAGGATCTGCTCCGCACCGGAGTGAAATCCCTGCTGATCGCCTGTGCCGGTGTTTTTGTTCCTCTGGTTCTTGGAGCCGTCTTATACATGAGCTTTTATGGCTTCTCTGCTGTCGGAACGGAAGAATTTTACCACGCTGTTTTTATCGGTGTTATTCTGACTGCAACATCGGTCAGCATCACCGTACAGGCCTTGAAAGAACTCGGCAAGCTGAAAACAGAGGTTGGAACAACCATCTTAAATGCACCATCATCGACGATGTCATTGGTATCATTGTGCTGACTGTTGTCATCGGTTTTAAAGATCCGACATCCAATCCGCTGAAAGTAGCAGCCTCCACCATTCTGTTTTTTGCCCTTGCGATTGTGCTCGGTTTTCTCTGCTTTAAGCTGTTCAACCGCATGAACTCCGTATTTCCGCACACCCGCCGTCTCCCGATTCTGGGTCTTGCGCTCTGCTTCGGACTGTCCTACATTTCCGAAAAATATTTCGGCATCGCCGATATTACCGGTGCATACGTTGCGGGCGTTATCCTGTGTTCCCTCGATTCTTCCGATTACATCGAGAAAAAATGGATATCAGCTCCTATATGATTTTCGGACCGATTTTCTTTGCAAGTATCGGACTCAAAACAACGCTCAGCGGCATGAACGAGAAATTCGTACTCTTTGCCATCTGTTTCGTCATCGTCGGCCTTGTCGCAAAAATCATCGGCTGTGGCCTGATGTCAAAGGGATGCGGCTTTACCTGGGGCGACAGCCTGAAAATCGGTGTCGGTATGATGACCCGCGGTGAAGTCTGTCTGATCGTCGCGCAAAAGGGTCTGAATGCAGGCTTTTTATCCGGCGATTTCTTCAGTGCCGTGATTCTGCTGATTCTCTTCTCGAGTGTTGCAACACCGATTATACTAAAAATCTTATACGCGAAAATGCCGACGGCAAAAGATTCTGCAAAGGCATCCTGACTTCCTTTTACCAAACAGGGCGCTGTGCCATTTCCTGCACAGCGCCCTGTTTTTTTCGTATCAACCGGTAAGTTCTGATTTTTTCTACCACAGAATCTTCTCTGCCTCAGCTCCATCCGCAAACGGTCCCGGCATTGCTGCCACGCCGCGGTGCTCGCCAAGATAGTCCTGATCGAAGATAATCGTGCTTCCGTCCGGATCTTCGAATCTCTGCTCCGGCTCGAAGGCGTATCCTAAAATATCACTGTTAATAATTCCCATCCGGAAATCCTTCAGGAACTCATACACGTTCGTCTTGATGGAATAGTGGCCGTCTTTTTCCACAAGTTCCACCTTAACCTGGTTCTCGTTATCCACAAGATTCTCTTTTTCATTCACACACGCCTTTGCTCCGTTAAAGTAAGCGTTTCCGTTTACCCAAACCGGCAGATGGCACTTGTTGTGATACGGCTCCAGCTTGCTCATGTCGGCCGGTTTGTCCAGCTCAAAGTGGCTGATCCACTCGTCATAGGTCGGATACTCGTCGAACACATGCGTTCCGACCTCCTGGTTATCCTCCATCTTGAAGCCCATGTCCTCAACCGTTTCTGTTTCCTCAACCGGGTAATTCTGGATAAAGATGTTGTTGTAGAACCGGTCATCGCCATGCAGGAATGTCATGAATCCGGCAACCTCGGTACGGTGACGGATGTGATACGGCGTGTAACGGTCTCCTGTTCCGCCGCCAACTGCAGTTAATGAGCCAAGCATCAGATTGTGTACGCAGGCAATACCATCGGTCGCCATACGAACGCTGACCGGTGAGAGCATAATATTGTTATCGATCAGGGTCGGACCATGGCCAACCTCGATGAAAATATCCTGACTCATCATTGCGCCCTCTGCCTTTGGTGTTCCCTCCGGCGGGCAGTTGTCGTGCAGCAGGTTCTGGGTCAGGCGTGTTCCCTGTGCCTCCCAGTCACACCAGATGCCCATCGTACAATGATGAATGTGATTTCTTCTCATCACAACATCGATCGCTGCATGCATCTTGATACCGGAAATCTCGGCTCCGCCAAGCTGCTGCATATTGTTGATATTGTGAATGTGGTTGTCCTCAATGATACTGAACACACCGCCCATCCGTCCGACAATACCGGTCTGCTCGCAGTGATGGATGTGGCAGCGGCGGATGATATGGCTTCCGATGTTCTCTTTCGTCCAGCCGTGATACTGGCCGCGGCACACAGCATCACGCTCCATCTGGGTCGGGCTTTTTACGTGTTTTCTGGTAAAGTAATGGTCGTTCTCCGGATCGTAATATTTTCCGAGCGAAATACCGCAGCACTTGCTGTTGCTGACCTCACAGTCCTCAATAATCCATCCCTTCGACCAGTGCGGACCGATCATACCGTCCTGATAAGCAGCCGGCGGCGCCCATGTCGTTGCTGCCTTGCTGACATCAAATCCACTGAACGTAATGTAATTTACGCCTGTTTTCGACGGCATAAAGCAGTTCCGGCGCACGTTAATTTCTACTTTTTCCTCCGTCGGGTTTTTACCCTGGAAGTTTGCGTAGATGACCGTCTGATTTTTCTCTTTGTCCTGCTCGGTATACCATTTGTAAACCGACCACTCCGGCTCCCAGGACGGCGCATAAACCTCGCCTTTGATACACTCCTCGAGCGTCTCTGCCTCGTATAACTGGCGGTCATTCAGATAAACCGCGCCGGTATGGCGTACCACCGGTGCAAAATACCAGTCACCGCCGACCATTGTCGTGTATGGATTATAATTGCCAAAAACTCCGTTGTCTACACGGCATACCCACACATTATCTTCGTAATGCTCCCAGTCATTCATCGTTTCCGCACCGGTGATCTTTGCGCCGAGCGGCTTCTCACTCTTATAGACGATTCTTGCATCCTCGGTTCCGCCGTTGACCGGATCAACATATTCATGGTAAATACCAGGTGCAACCAGAACTTCATCTCCTGCCTTTGCAATTTTTGCCGCATCGTTGATGAACTTGAACGGCATCTCTTTTGTTCCGTTTCCATTCTTCGGAGCGGAATTATTGACATAGTAAATCATTTCTCTATACTCCTTTTTGTTATAGTAAAACCCGAAAACACTGCAAAAAAGGCTGTGACGCAATCATTCACTCTCTGCGGCGCTGAATTTTTTACGCTATTTTTTTGCGGGTCTATAGAATTTCTTTACGATAATGCTTCTTCCGCAGCCTCTTTTGATGCAAACGGGCCCGGCAGCGGATGAATGCCCTGACGGTTTCCGAAGTAGTCATATCGGAACACGATCGGCGTTCCATCCGGATTCTCATATTTCTGTTCCGGCTCAAATGCCATGCCAAGCGTCTCCGTTGAGATCACTGCACAGGCATTCTGCGGCAGATAATCGTAAACATTAGTCTCCAGTTTCCATTTTCCGTTCTCTTCTTTTACACCGATGGTGATTTCATGCTCGGTATCCACTACAGCGTCCTGTTCCTGCTCTGCCGGCTTCGCCCCATTGAAGTAAACGTTGCCGCCAAGCCATACCGGCAGCTTCTCGTAATACAGATCCGGTGACTTTCCGGAGCCCATTCCGCAGTAGCCCTCAAATCTTGCCACGTACTCCTCCAATGTCGGATATCCGCTGTACGGTGCGGTTCCTGCTGTCAGATTTCCGTCATCCCACTCATTATCTCCGGTCAGTTTACGGATTTCTTCCATTCCCGCACGAACCGGCTTCTGGATGAAGATATTATTGTAGAACCGGCAGTCACCGTGAAGAACTGTCATAAATCCGTTGATCTCCGTGCGATGCGGCACATGGTACGGTGTGTAGCGCGGCGACGGCAGCTTGTCGGAGCCATTGTTGACACCTCGGCCGACAGCAGTAAACGATCCCGCGATCAGGTTATGTACTACCGCAACACCCTGCGTTGCCAGCTTCATCGCACGGTCCGAAAGCAGTACGTTATTGTCCACCAGCGTCGGTCCGTGGGAAATTTCAATAAAGATATCCTCGCCGATGCCGTCCATCCCCTCCGGATTTGCATTCTCCTCGTTCGGCAGCGTATTGTCATGAAACAGGTTCTGCGTAACACGTGTGCCCTGTGCCTGCCAGTCAAGCCAGAGGCCTCTCGTACAGTGATGGAAATGGTTTCTTCGAATGATCACATCGATTGCTGCATGCATCTTGATGCCGCCGATCTCCGCACCCGCAAGGTTCTGTTTATTATTGATATGGTGAATGTGGTTATCCTCAATAATCGAGAACACACCGCCTAAGTGGCCTACAATACCTGTCTGTCCACAGTCGTGGATGTTGCACCGGCGGATGATATGGCTTCCGATATTTTCCTTCGTCCATCCCTCTCGCTGCGCCTGGCAGATACAGTCACGCTCCGTCTGTGTACCATCTTTGAATTTCCATTTGAGCCATTTATTATCATTGTTCGGCTGTCTGTATTTTCCAAGGGAAATGCCCGAGCACTTCGAATCTGAAATCTCACAATCCTCGATGATCCATCCCTTTGACCAGTGCGGGCCGACCATTCCTTCCTGATATGCCGTCGGCGGAGCCACTGAGTTGCCGCCTGTTTTACAACAAAGCCGGCCAGAGTGATGTAACCGATGCCTCCTTCGACGGATAAAAGCAATTCTCGCGCACATTAATTTCCACCGTTTCCTCATTCGGGTTTTTCCCCTGGAAATTCACATAGAAAACGGTCTCATTTTTTTCTTCGTCCTGCTCCACATACCAGGTGTAAACCGTGAATGCCTGATCCCAAGATTTTTTATAGATCTCCGGCTTTTTCACCTTGTCCAGGCTTGTCACCTCATACATGGATTTTCCATTCAGATACACTTCTCCGGTGTGTGCCGTGTAGGATGCGATAAACCAGTCACCGCTGACCAGTGTCGTATATGGATTGTAATCCCCAAACAATCCGTTCGAAACGCGCGCTGTCCACACATCACCTTCCAAATGCTCCCAGTTATCCACAATTTCCGCACCGGTAATCACAGCTTTTCCCGGTTCCACAGAACGGTACACAATTCTTGCATCCTCACATCCCGCATTCGCCGGATCTACATATTCCCGGTATACGCCAGGCGCTACAAGCACCTCGTCGCCGGGCATTGCAATTTTTGCCGCCTCGGAAATCGTCTGAAATGGATATTCCTTCTGCCCATTTCCGCTTCGCACAGCATTTCCATCTACATAAATCTGCATTTTTTGCTTACCTCCCACTTCTTCACTTTTCATAAATTTTTATTGTTTTTTTGTGAATTTTCGCCAAAACCGCATCACTCTTTTTTCAATTTCTGCCGTTCTTCACAATTTTCATATCTTAACCATAATACAGATCCTCGTAAAACACTACTTATATATTGCCGATCATTGCCCGGATGTTTCGATTTTTTCTATATTTTTTCTTTGTTCTGTTGTATAATACCGTTTATCAGATACGGAGGTTTTTTTTACCATGAAAAACGATTCGACTTCTTTTTTCGAAAACAATCATTTTGCCAACAGCTATGTTTACGATATCTCCATTTCGCATGTCCCCGCCTATTTCGGTCTGCACTGGCATCACTATATCGAAATTGTGCTTGCACAGGATAACGGCATTATCTATGAAGTAAATGGAGAAACCTTTCCGCTAAAGCCCGGTGATCTTCTTTTTATCTGGCCCGGCGAACTGCACGCTGTTTCCACAACCAACAAAGAACATCGCCTGATCATGCTTCAGCTCGATGCAGATTTTCTGGAAAAAACGCGTGGATTTCCAGTCTGTTGCTTATCTTTTTTATCAGATCCGTCTTCTGAATCAGAACAACTTCCCGGAAATCGAAAAGCTTCGCGGATTTCTGACAGAGCTTCGCAGGCTCTCCCTCTCCGGTATCAGTTTTTCTGAACTGCGCGGATGCGTTCTGCTATATCAGTTTTTTATTCTGCTCGGCGAAAATCTCTCCGTGCCGACCGAAACTGCCGCACCGCAAAAAACAGGCCATTCCGCACAGGTACACCGCCAGATGGTTGCTGCATGTACCTGGATCTCAAGTCACTGCACCGAACCGGTTTCCCTGGAAGAAGCATCAAAAGTCGCCGGATTCTCCCGCTGCCATTTTTCCAAGCTGTTCCGCGCATACACCGGCCTCTCCTTCACGGATTTCGTCACCAGGGAACGGCTCCATATCGCCGAAAACCTGTTAAAAAACCGGATCTCACGATCACCGAAGTGTCGCTCGAATCCGGTTTTAACAGTATTTCTACGTTTAACAGAGTCTTTTTGAAATCAAAAAATGTAAGCCCTACCGACTTCCGTCAGATGTACCTGCAATCCTATCAGAAATAGGCTATGAATTCGGCATGGCCTCCGGTCTTTCGCAGATGGATGGAACCTTCTCAAATGCACCCGTTTCCGCACTCTTCATAATCTGATCGATCGTATCGAGTACGTGATATGCCATTTTGGCACTCGCACGGTTTGGTCTGCCCTCGGCAATTGCTTCTGCCATCTCAGACGGGCCAAGACCACGGCTGTTTTCGCTGTAATCAAAGCCATAATGTAAAACTTCCGGAACAGCCTGCTGTGTCCAGTCTTTTACACCCGGAATATAGACAACATCGCCGCCGAAATTGTTCGGATCAACAAGCTTTAAGATACCTTTTTTACCGTAAATGGTGAATACCGCCTGATCATTGATGACGCTGTCACCATTGACGCAGAATGTACCGGTCACACCGTTTTTCATTTCCAGAATGGTAAAGACCTGACTTTCGTTTGTATAGTCAAATTCCTGTCCGTATTCCGAGCTGCCCGGAATGATGTTCACACGCTTCGCCGCAAGGTTTCGCACGGACGATACAACGCGATCCACCGGACCAAAAAGACTCACAATTGCCGTCAGATAATAAACACCGAAATCGTAGCAGATACCGCCGCCCGGCATCCGCAGAAAACGGAAGATGCTCGCCAGCAAATCAAGATCGCGGTTTGCGCATGCTTCGAAAGATGTCACCTCGCCGATCAGCCGTCGTCGATCGCTTTTCTTGCGGTCTGCAGTGCCGATCCAAGGAAGGTGTCCGGTGCGGAACCGAGATAGAGATGTTTCTCCTCTGCCAGCTCGATCAGTTTCGCTGCCGTTTCCGGTGCGAGGGTCATTGTTTTTTCAGTGTAAACGTGTTTTCCGGCTTCCAGTGCCTGACGGATCAGCCCCTCGTGGGTCGGTGCCGGTGTCAGAATGACTACCATTTCAATCGACGGGTCTGCCAGAATTTCCTCGTAGGTACAGCCCTTGATGCCATACTGCTCTGCTTTCTTTTTCGCATGTTCAAGATGGCCTGCGCAGCATGCTGCTACCTCAAGATTCTCAAAGTTATGAATCATGTTCGTCAGATAAATATCACTGATCGCTCCGCAGCCGACAACGCCGACTCTCATTTTTTTCGTTTCTGTTGTTCCCATTTGTAAAAATCCCCTTTACTCTTTGTTTTTTGATTCTGTTCTAATAAAAACCCTTATTTTTTTTATACAACGAAATGTCTGAAAAAAACAAGCATTCCGGCTCATATTTCACTTTCAAAATGAAAAAACCACCCACGGTTTCTGCAGATTCTCTGCATCACCGCGGACGGCCTTTTTCTGTTGTTTACTCCACGCTTTTCAGCGATTCAATCATATCAATTTTTCTTAACCGGTAGAACATCATAAAATTGACGAACAGAGCAAACGCCAGGGTAATCAGGCGCTCCAGCCGTAGCTCCGCGGGAACACGTTTCGTCCGAACATCATCATATCGACCTCGACGGTCTGAATTACGCAATGATGTAAAAACGTTCCAATTCCCATGCCCGCGATAACGCCGAACAGTGTCAGCACCATGTTTTCCCGGTACACGTACGATGCCACCTCGCCGTCGAAGAAGCCGAGCACTTTCAGCGTTGCCAGCTCTCTCTGTCGTTCGGTGATATTGATGTTGTTCAGGTTGTACAGCACCACAAACGCCAGCAGGCCCGCCGATACGATCAGCACCACGATGACGATGTCGAGGGAACGAAGCATGTTGTCAATCTGATCAATCAGGTCGGATGTGAACGAGATTGCCGCTACACCGTCGTACGTCATGATTTTTTCTCCGAGTGCTGTCTCATAATTGCTCGACGTGTCCTGATATTTCATCAGAAGCTGGTTGTAGTCCGGCGCTCCGCCGAACAGCTCCTCGTAGAGATCCGGGGCCAGATACAGGTAATGGCGCACGTAGTTTTCGACGATGATCGAATCTTTACGTCCACAATATCGTCGCCTTTTTCAGCTGAACCGTGTCGCCTGCTTTTACGCCGAGCATCGTTGCTGTCTTTTCGCTGATGGCTGCGCCGCCGTCGGTCGGGAATTCGTAAACTTCTCCGCTTTTCCGGTCTCGGAAGGCATAGAAGTCATTGAAATTCGTCAGTTCTTTCGGCACTTCAAGCACTGCATCCACGGTCTTTTTGTCGGTCTGCAGTTCGATGTTCTGGCAGTACATTTCCAGCAGCTCATCGATGCCGCTGTAGTTTTCCAGATCGGTCTGCAATGCTTCTTTTTCGGATTCATCCACATCTGAATTCAGCACAGCATTCGCCTGATAGGTGAAGAGGCTGACGAACTGGTTTTTCGCAATCGCGTGATGGAATCCTGAAGGCCGAAACCGACGAGGATCAGACCCATGCATCCGCCGATTCCGATAACGGTCATGAAGAATCGTTTTTTATACCGCACCAGATTCCGCACGGTTGATTTCTGCGTAAAGTTCAGATGTTTCCAGAGTACGCCGATGCGTTCCAGGAAAATCCGTTTGCCGTTTTTCGGTGCTTCCGGCCGCATCAGCTCTGCCGGACCTGCGGCGAGTTCTTTGTAGCATGCCGCGATCGTCGCCACGCCGGTGCAGGCTGCACTCGCCAGAATCGCAAGGCCTCCCTGCTCCCAGTTCAGCGGGGTCATGTAATACGGGAGTCCGGTATACAGCATGCCGTAGGCATTCATAATAACCCAGGGCAGGATTTTTTCTCCAACCACCACGCCCGCGAGAGCGCCGGATACGGTGGAGAGCATCGCGTATGCGAAATATTTAAAGGCGATCACGCCGTCGGAATAGCCGAGGGCTTTTAACGTTCCGATCTGCTGACGCTGTTCCTCGATCATTCGTGTCATCGTCGTCAGGCTGACGAGAGCAGCCACGAGGAAGAAGATAACCGGGAAGAATTTTCCGATATTCGAGATACGGCCGGCATCCTGACCGAAGCTCTCAGTTGACGTTACCTTATTCCGTCCCCAGACGTACCACGTTGGTTTTTTCAGGTCTGCGAGTGTTTTCTCACCGTCCGCAATTTCCTGCTTCGCATCCGCGATTTCTGGTTCGGCGTCGGCTTTTGCTTTTTCATATTCGGCTTTGCCGTCCTCAAGTTCCTTTTCTTTATCAGCAATTTCCTGTTTCGCATCCGCAAGGGAGATTTTTCCGTCGGCGATTTCCTGTTTCGCGTCGGCAAGCTGGGTTTCTCCGTCGGCAATCGTCTGCTTGGCTTCGGCGAGCTGACTTTCTCCATCGGCGATCGTCTGCTTTGCTTCTGCTAACTGGGTTTCGCCATCGGCGATCGTCTGTTTCGCGTCGGCGAGCTGACTTTCTCCACTGGAAATTGTCTGCTTTGCAGCGGCAAGCTGGGCCTCACCCGACTGAATCGTCTGTCGGTACGATGCAATCTGCTGTTCCCCATCAGCAAGCTGGGCTCTGGCAGCCGCAAGCTGAGTTTCTCCGTCTTTTAATTTACTGCGATTCGTCTCAATCTGAGCTTCTCCGTCGGCAATCGCTGCTTTGGCGGATGCAAGCTGGCTTCGCCATCCTCAATCTGTTTCTGATAAGCTTCTGCTTGTGCTTCTCCATCCTGAAGCTGGGCAAGAGCCTCTGTAATCTGAGCTTCGCCGCTTTCCAGTTCTTCTTTTGCAGAAGCAATCTGTGCCTCGCCTGCGGCGCATTCCTGCTCTTTTTCTGTTAATTGTGCATCTGCAGCGGCAAGCTGACTTTCTGCGTCGGTAATCTGAGCTTCTGCAGCCGCAAGCCGGGCTTCCGCATCAGCGCTTGCTGCTTCAAACGCTGCGATGTTTTGTTCCAGAAATGTTTTCTGCTCCTGCATCGTGAAAAGCTGCTGTGCTAACTCTGTCTGCTTTGCTTCCAGCGCAGTTTTCTGTTCCAACAGGGATACATATGCTTCATCTTCCTCCGTCAGTCCGTCAAGCTGAGCCTCAATCACCTCGATCTGACCAGTCACTTCTGTCTGCGCAGCCTCCACCATCGGAAGCTGCCTGGAAATCTGGGCTAACTGATCCTTGGCTGTCTCATACTGACTCTTCTGTTCTTCATACGCTGCCTTCTGCGCTTCATACTGTGTGCGTCCTGCAGCGGTTTCTGCTTTCTTGTTGTCCAGTTCCTCGCGTGCAGCGGAAAGCTGCTCCTTTGCAATATTCAATTCCGTTTCTTTTTCGGAAAGCTGCTCTTTTGCAGTATTCAGCTCCGTCTGCTTCCGAGTCAGTTCGGTTTTTGCCGCCGAAAGCTGCGTCATTTTTTCCTCTAACTCTTTTTTGCCGGATGCCAGTTCTGTTTCTTTCTCTGCAAGCTGTGCTTTTCCGTCGGAAAGTTCTTTCGCTTTTGCCTCAAGTGTGGTTTTTCCACTTGCAAGTTCATCGGCTTTCTGATTCAGCTCCGCTTTTCCGCTTTCCAGCTCTGCCGCCTTTGCTTCCAGCGTCGCTTTTCCGCTCGCAAGTTCCGCCTCTTTATCTTTCAGCGTTGCCTTGCCGGATGCCAGTTCCTGCTCTTTATCGGCGATGGTTGCTTTCGCACTGAGAAGTTCCTGCTCTTTGTCTGCAATGGTCTGTTTTCCGTCAAGGAGTTCCTGTTCTTTCTCAGCAATCGTCTGCTTTCCGTCAAGAAGCTCCTGTTCTTTGTCCTTTAACGTCTGTTCGCCGTCGAGAAGTTCCTGCTCTTTGTCCGCAATCGTCACTTTCGCGTCGGCAAGCTGCTGTGCACCGTCATCCAGCTCTGTTTTTGCGTCCGCTAATTTCTGCTCTGCATCAGCGACCTGCTGTTTTGCATCATCAATCTTTTCCTGTCCTTCGGTTTTGACTGCCGTATACCGCCGGTCGCACGCCGCATCCTCGAGCGCTTCAATCTTCGTCTGTACAGCCTTCACCGTCTCATCATACGCATCGCTGTAGCTCGCCTCTTCCTGTGCGCCGTCCGCCTGGACGTAAATCTCTGTATAGAGATCCGAGGTAAATGTCTCCGGAAGCAGCAGTGCAAAACTGTTGATGCTTCCGTTTCCAATCGAGCCCGTTCCCCGGTTCAGATCCATATAATAAGGGAGTGTCGCCGAACCAACAATCGTAAACGTGTCCCCGGTCAGCGAATCTGAGAGCGGATCCTCCGTTCCGGAAGTGAACGTTACCTGATCTCCGATCTCACAGCCGGAACTTTTTAGAAACTGTGTATCAACAAGAATTTCATCCTCTTTCTCCGGCATCCGTCCCTCGACCACGCGCGGCTCATTCACACCGTCCGTCAGCGCAATCAGCTTCACAACCTGCTCGCTCTCGCCGATGTCATGCAGCACTTCCACCGTTTTTCCGCCGTAGACCGCTTTCACGCCATCCGTCTTCGCGATATCCGCCAGATCATCGTCTGTCAGCCCCAGCGTTCCAAGGACTTTCAAATCCATATAATTTACTTCATCATAATACCGGTCCGCCGAAACCTTCATATCTCCTTCCGCCGACCGAATGCCCGAGAAAAAACGCCGCGCCAAGAAGCACGATGAAAAAGACTGACAGAAACCGCCCCTTGTTCTTTGTGATTTCCCGGATAAAGTCTTTTCGAAATGCTCTCATCGTCCACCTACCATTCTATCTCTTCCACCGGCGTCGGGTTCTCATTTGTTTTCATGCCCGCCACTTTTCCGTTTCGGATTTTAATCACGCGGTCCGCCATCGGTGTCAGCGCCGAGTTGTGAGTGATGACAATGACCGTCATCCCCTTCTCCCGGCAGGTATCCTGCAGCAGCTTTAAGATCGCTTTTCCCGTCACATAATCGAGCGCGCCGGTCGGCTCATCGCAGAGCAGCAGTTTCGGATTCTTCGCCAGCGCACGCGCAATCGCCACACGCTGCTGCTCTCCGCCCGAAAGCTGCGCCGGGAAGTTATTCATTCTCTCTTCCAGCCCAACCTCCGCAAGCACCTCCGACGCATCCAGCGGATGCTTACAAATCTGCATCGCCAGCTCCACATTCTCGAGCGCCGTCAGGTTCTGCATCAGATTATAAAACTGAAAAACAAATCCAATATCCTCCCGCCGGTACTGGATCAGCTTCTTGCCGCGGTATTTGCTGATTTCCGCGCCGTCCACCAGCACCTTTCCGGAAGTCGCCGTGTCCATGCCTCCTAAGATATTCAGAACGGTCGTCTTGCCCGCACCGCTCGGACCGACAACGATCACAAACTCACCTTTTTCCACATCAAAACTGATTCCATCCGCGGCCTTGATGGTGACTTCACCCATTTTGTATGTCTTGGTTACATCCTGAAGACTCACATATCCTGCCATGCTCTTGTGTTCCTCCTATGTAAAATTCAATATCCCTCATTTCTTTTATTGTACCAAGCCGCTGCCGTCGCCGCTAGTCCTAAGAAGGCGAATTTACTGTTTTTTTATAAATATTCCTGGGCAGACCGCATTCTCAGCTTTTGCATTTTTCCATACATTTGCAGAATAAAACAGCCGCTACCGTGCTTGCTGCCGTCGCTGCCAGTGCCGGTCCGACAATGGCCGTTGGATGCACGCTGCCATACTGGCTGCGGTATGCAATCACGTTGACCGGTATCAGCTGCAGGGAAGAAATATTTAAAATCAGAAAGGTGCACATTTCCCGGTTTGCAGTTCCTTTCGGAACAGCGGCCGGATTTTTGTTTTTCCGCCGTTCCTCTTCCAGCTCTTCGAACTGTTCCATGGCAAGAAGGCCCGGCGGCGTTGCCGCTGCGCCAAGACCGAATACATTACAGATCATATTTGTGGCAGCCGATTGGATGGCCGGGTGATCCGATGGTACCTTTGGAAACAAAAAGCGCATGACCGGTCCCATCTTTTTTACCAGGCTGTCGATCATTCCCGCTTTCCTTGCAATCTCCATCAGCCCGCTCCAAAGGCCCGTCACACCCAGAAGAGAAATTGCCAGCACAACTGCCTCTTTTGAAGCGCGCAGCGCACCGTCTGTCACCTCCGGCAGTTTTCCGCAAAAAGCACCGTAGGCAATGCCAAGAAGAAGCATACCGCTCCAGAGTCTGTTCATGGATTCACCTGCGTTCATCCGTTATCTTTATACGATATGCTTCTTTTCTGTTTTTCATGATATTTTGTTTCAACCCACAGATAAGACGCCGTTGTCACGCCCGCCAGCTTTGTGAACAGCTTTGCCACCGCGGTATCTGTTTTCTGTCATTTCTTTCTTTTGTTCTGTCGTTCACAGCCTCCTGCGCTTCTCTCCATTCCAAAATAAGTTTTGTTTTCCCATAAAATCAATTTTCTTTTAAAAAAATCGGATCATAGGAATCATTAAAAGTTTAATTTATGTTTTCATCTGATTTTTTGTCTAATTTTTATGCCTATTTCATATAGTTTTTCAAATAATAGTATAATAAACACAAATTTTAGCCGGAATCGGATCATTCTATTCCATACCAAAACAACAATCCGATGCCCAAAATACAAAAGCGCATCACTTGAAACGCTTGACTTCAGGAGGGAAAATATGAGTGCAAGATTAGTATTAACAGTAAAAGATTCCAATCGAATGGCAAAAGATCTTTCCATGAGCGTCATGGACAAAATGTTTCATCCACTCAAGTACAATAAAATGATGAATTCCAAAGCAAAAATAGGCATCTTTATTGATGACGAAAAAGAAGGAACTTTATATGAGGCATCTAAGACTCCATATGAAATCAGCTTAACTCCTGGCGTTCATCGTATTTCTATGATAGATCCGGCAAAAGACAGCAAAAAAGGGAATGTCAATCTGATGGGGTCCATCATTGGATTTTCTGCAGGCAGCGGCCTCGCAGAACAAATATCCGTCGGCGAAATAGGAAAATCCTTAGCCGGTGCCATGTTTAAAACTGGTGATGGTTACCTGGATCTGGATTTAAAAGACGGAGATATCTTAAAAGTTCAGTGTCAGGCCGGAATTGGCGGAAAAGTATCTATCAAAGTATTAAAATAAGAATTGCCAAAGCATATCATGCAAAGCAATCGGATGACAAGGGAGGCAAAATATTTTTGCTCCAACATCATTTTATCAGCAGACACCTGGAGGAAATAAAATATGGACTTTCCTGTTTCGATTCCATGGGAAACTCTTGATCCCGAAATATTACAAAAAGCGATAAATTCAGGTAGTAATTACAGAACCTATTGTGATGAAAAATCATGGGATATTTCTTTTGAAATAGAATTTCTGGAAAAAGAAGAAATCATCTTTCTTCTCCTGGTTGAGCACGGACGCCGCAAAGGCGGAACTTCTGTGCAAAAGACAAATGAACGAACGGAAATTTCCAAATATACAAAAGAAGAACAGGCAAAAATGGTAAATGCTTTTAATCAAAAACTTGATACTTACGAAGCGTGGAACTCTCTGTTTGTCGGACCAACGACAAGTATGTTTGGAAATCATGTGTATGAATCCTATATGGACTATATGTATTCCTGGGATCACTTGGGCGACAGAATTTTTCTGTCCAATTATTATGAACGTCAATTATATTCTGTGCAATCCGATACCCATGTTACAGTAAAAAGCAATCAGGAAGGATATGATTCTATCTATGAGCTGGCGCAGGCAAAGGTAACAGACCATACCTTAGAAGGTATCTGCTGGAATTTTTTCCCGAAGCTCCTGTTTTCCAAGGGAGATCTCGCGGGTGCGCCGTACCATGATGTCTATCATCGTCTGGAAATTCTGACAGATACAGAATATCTGCTTGTTCCGGCGCTGCTTTCACTCAAAGAAAAATATGAAATTACAGCAGTCGCCGGAAATCTGGATTGCCCGCAGATGCATTCTCATGCAATGACACTGAAAGCAGCAGTACAACAAGCTATTTTTAAAAATATCTTTGGAAATCTCTTTCCGGAAAATGGATTTTTGCTACAGAAAGCCCCAAAGAAAATGCTGCTTTCTGCTCAAAAACAGGCAGAGGAATTTTCTGTTGCGTCTATGAATGCCCGAAAATATCCCGAGCTCCTGATGCAGGCAGCTGCAAAAGAAAATTTTCATTGTACAGCCTTTCAGATTCTGCAATTTTCCAACAATCCATATCTGTCGGCCTTTGATAAAACAGATCTTTTCAGAAGATGCATGGCCATCAGTAATCAATCAGAAGAACCGGGAATCTGGAAAGAAACCTATCAGAATCTGCTCCGGGTAATGATCTGCAAAATAACTTTGGAGGAATCTCAGTTCAGCGATCCGGAGAGCATCAAAGAATTACAGGATTTTACAGAACACCAGCAAGAAAAGCTGGAACAGGAAATGCAGTTAAAAATCCCAAAAGAAAAAACTGCTGAAATTTTATTGATGAATGAACTGAAATGTATGCTGGCATGCATTTCCGTCGTAACAGCAGAAAAAATACAGGGACACAAATGCACCGAATTGGCCGAGAAGAGCTGGCGTCTGGCAGAAAGTATCGAATATATATGGAATGCAGAAATTCTAAATCCACAAATCAGAGAAACTGTGTCCAAAGCATTCATCCGCATTTGTATCGGATGTGGATCTATGTATCTTCAGAATGTACAGGAAGAACATATAAATCCCGAGCAGATCCAGGAAGCAGCGGAAGAAATCTCATTACTTCTGTATCATTACAGCGATCTTTTGCTTCCGGAAGAAATGCCGGTCTATCAAATCCCTATCTATCAAACGCTCCAAATTGCAAATATGAGACTGGAGCGAAAGGAAAATGCATTGTACTATGCCCAAAAAGGAGTTGTATTGTGTGATCTGTTTTCTGCTGGTCAGAATGCGCAATTAAATGGTCTCATTCAGGATTCAAAAAACATGTTTCAGCAATATATCAATCAAAATGTACCTGCTGCATCCCGCCCGGCAAAAAAGAAGGGGCTTTTCTCCCGGCTCTTCCAGAGATAGCAGGAGAAAAGCTGTCCCGAAAGAACCCTTTATTTTCCTGGAAGCGCGGTTTATAAGGTGCCTCCATATTCCAAAATCATGTTTCGAATAATATCCAGCGTCTCCTCCTGTGACCATGCCATGTTTCCATTCTCCAGAAACTGGCAAAATTCATATAGTTTTTGTGAGAAGCCGGATTCTTTTAAAATATAATATTGCAATCCATGACTTGTATTGTTCCAAAATGCAATTCCATTATGAACATTAGAGCTACATACAATGGAGATGTGTTTCGGCAGCTGGACGAAATTTTCTTTTACACAAATGCAGGAATGAGGTGTGTGCAGCATATATTGATAATAACTTTTCAACAGCCACAGGCGCATCGCAGGATCAAGAGGCTTATAAAGCATATCCGGATAGCCTGCAATGCGTCCCTGCTCCATTAATTGTCGTAAGCCAGATATACAGAAAATATGTACCATACTTTCCGTTTCCATGTGCCGGATCCGCTGAAAGAGAGAAGATAAAAGCTGTTCTTTTTCCACTCCATCCAGGATGATCTGCTGTTTCAGTACATTTAACGGAATCAGATGCAGAAGACATGGTGAATATTCAATATAATAGTTATGCGTTACATAGCCTTCATTCATCATAACATTGACATCTTTTACATAAGCATTTAAATCAGAGCAAAACAACATTTCCTTTGCTATTTTTCTTTCCTGAATAAAGGAATTCTTCAGTAATTGTATTTGTTGCGCATCTCTGAGAATAATTCCTTTCGCCGTATGAAAATTGATTCCAATTGCAATATGGTCTGTGATCAGCCAGTTAGGAAGTAAGCCTGCTTTTTTCGCCTCGGACTCAGCAGAAGAAACGTAATAATAAAATGGTTTGTAGTTTTCATAGTTCATCGCCGGTTTCAGACTGCATATTTTCCGAAGGTTATCCAGTGTATTTTCCGTTGTCTGATTCTGCAGCAAAGGAAAAAGATGCTCTAATCTGCGATAGGGCACTTCATGAATAATCTGAACAAGATATCGTAAATGTTCCAGTGAAATTTCCGGAGTACATAAGCAAATCGTGGAATCGGAAGCATTTATCATTGCTTTTCGAATACACGCATAAATTGCAAAGATATTGTCCAGCGTCATATCCGTATCCGGAATTCCTGAAACACTTGGAGAAACAGAGACTTGAGGAAATTCAACCACATCCTGCTGGATAATACGGATCAGTTCTTCCATACATTGCCACTGGCTCTTTCCCATTTTTTCCTGGCGATAAAGGAACAGGAGATCTGCTCTTGTATTTCCGGTGCATTCCATCGCATCAAGAAGACAGGTCAGGCGCTCTTCTTCTTTTGGAATACGTTTTCCTTTACTCATTTTAGAAATGTAATCCAGCTGCATACCACTGGCCTCAGACAGATAATATAAAGTTTTTCCTGTATTTTTTATTTCCTTTTCAAGCCTTTGTGAAAAATCGCTCATGTAGTATCAAAGTTCCTTTCCGGACAACAGCAAATATCCGATGGCTTGGGCAGAATGCTGTTTTCCTGTCGACATTGATCTAAGTATACAGGAAAAAGCCAAAATATGCAAAATTTTTCACACAAATTCATCTGCTTTTTCTGCAAAAAAAGCTTTATATCATTTATAACATTACGAAGGAGAAAACTAATATGCTTTTCATCGCTATCCTAATCTTAATCTTTTTGATGTATCGATTTTTTACCTTTCGTGCCGAAATGGTTTTTACCATGTCCTTAATTGCCCCGATCATGATCGTAATCGGCGCCTGCTATTTACCTGGAAAATATCATGAAGCCGGAATTTTTCTTCTGGTTATCGGTGCATTTATGCTGGCCGTTGTTCTGCTTATCTGCCGCCTCACTGCACGGGGTGTTGAAAAAGGACTGCGGCTGGAGTATTACAAAAACCTGATTATTTATGGCGCCCTCAAATTTTTACAGAACCTTTCTAAAGCAACGATTGTTTTTAGCTTTCTGGCCGCTTCACTAGGTGCCTTCTCTATGGACTACAAAGAAAGACTGGATACCAAAGGAAGAAAAATTTATGTAAATGATAACCTGCGTGACCCGGAAGGCAACCAGTATGAAGAAGTAGAAAAGTAAAAAAAGCAGGCACGAATCACCTTTTTCGGGAATCGTGCCTGTTTTTTTACGTATGCATCAATTTCAAAAATTCATTCTCCGGCATTTCAACACCAAGTAGTGTCTTCATCATCTGAAGAAATACATCATCGGTTTCTTTTTGAGCGTTCAGACAGACCATGATGACCGACAGTTTATCATACTCTTTCCTCTTGCTGCATTACTTTTTGTTTCCCCTTACGCTGTTTTTACTATAGCATATTTTTCTCCTGTTTGCACCTACCTACAGGACTGCTACTAGCTACTCTCTCAAGATGCAGCGTATCAAAAAGGGAGCTTCCGCTTCACGAATTTTTATTCGTTAAAAGTGTATCATTGTGAAACGCTCGTTGCGTCCGCCAGAGGAAGCCTGTGGATCTGCCCGGAAGAAGTCTCCTGTGACTATTTTGACTGGTGCGAGGGAAAACTTTCCGCGATCAACCAGTACCATGGCGAATACATGGCGCAGTACAACTGGGCTGAGTTTACCAACGGGGAGCTGAACTGGGGGAGAGGCCGATAAGAAATTCACACAAATCTGACTATTTATGATATACTGAATGAAATGCTCTTAGTTCTGAATTCTTTTATGCTCCGGCACAGATCTTTCGGGACGAAATTTTACTTTTCTATGTCGAAATCCACCATTTTTTCGACATACGAAGAAAGGAACGTTATGAAAATTATTTTTATCCGCCACGGCGAACCAAATTATGAAATTGATTCTCTGACCGAAAAAGGCTGGCGCGAGGCCGAGCTGCTTTCGAAACGCACAGCAAAATGGAATGTCACCGATTTTTACTGTTCTCCGCTTGGCCGTGCGAAAGATACGGCTTCTTTTACGCTGAAAAATGCGGGCCGTGAAGCTGAAATTCTCCCATGGCTGCGGGAATTTGATGCACCCGTCCTGGACCCGGAGACTGGAAAACGCCGGATTCCATGGGATTTTCTGCCGGATGTGCTCGATGCAAACCGGGATCTCTATGACCAGGATCTCTGGACGAAAAATCCGATTATGCAGACCGGAAACATGGACGAGAATTACCATTTTGTGACCGACGGACTCGATGCACTGCTTGCGCGCTACGGCTATGTACGCGACGGTTACCGCTATCACGCTTCGGATGAAACAAACCGCGAAGCCGTCATCGTCTGCTTCTGCCATCTCGGCGTCACCTGTGTGGCACTGTCGCATCTGCTGAATATGACGCCGGTACAGCTCTGGCAGGGCATGTTCCTGGCACCGACTTCCGTCACAATCGTCGGAAGCGAGGAACGCAAGCCGGGCGAAGTATACTTCCGCTGCCAGACCGTCGGCGATGTCCATCATCTGCTTTCCGCGGGCGAACCGGTTTCGTACTATGGAGCCTTTAATGATCCATTTCAGTTTTAAAAATCACAAAAAGGAGTCTTTTATCATGAATGAAGCAAAATTTCAGGCAAAATTAAGAGAATATGCAAAGCTGATCGTAAAAATCGGCGCAAATGTACAGAAAGGACAGCGTGTCCGCCTCCAGGCCGGCGTCGATCAGGTTCTGCTTACCCAGATGGTGACAGAGGAGTGCTATCAGGCGGGCGCAAGCTATGTGGAAGTGATCTGGGAATGCGGTGAGATCAACAAAATGCATTATCAGTATGCCACCGCAGAAACACTTGGCGCGGTTCCGCACTGGGAAGAAGAGCGTTTCAAACAGATGACGGTTGATCTGCCGGTTCGCATTTTCATCGACTCCTCCGATCCGGACGAGCTCGCTGGCATTCCTGCGGACCTGCTCTCCACCGTTCGTCAGATGCGTGGAAAGGTCATTAAAAAATACCGTGACCAACTTGATGGAAAGCATCAGTGGCTGATCGTTGCCGCCGCTTCTCCAAAATGGGCAGAAAAAGTATTCCCGGGCGAGCCGGAGGATATTGCTGTTGAAAAACTGTGGGATGCTATTTTCGACTGTGTTTACTTAAAAGACGGCGAAGATGCAGAAAAGATCTGGCAGGCACACTGCGACCTCATGACCCAGAAAGCCAGCTGGCTGAATGAGCAGGCATTCCACAAGCTGCATTACACCAGCAAAAACGGTACGGATTTCACCGTTGAGCTGATTCCGGGCGCAAAATGGAGCGGTGCCGGTGATATCAACCATACGAACAACACCTTCTATGTTCCAAACATGCCGACCGAAGAAGTCTTCACCAGCCCGATGAGAGGAAAATGTGAAGGCCGTCTCGTTTCCACAAAACCTTTAAGCTGGTCGGGACAGATCATCAACAACTTTACCGTCGATTTCAAGGATGGAAAAGTCGTTGACTGCCACGCAGAGCAGGGCGAAGAGGTTTTGAAAAAAATGTTCGCCATGGACGCCGGTGCTGCAATGCTCGGCGAGGTTGCACTCGTTCCGAAAGAATCTCCGATTAACCAGTCCGGGCTGATGTTCTTTAATACCCTTTTCGATGAAAACGCATGCTGTCACGTTGCAGCTGGCGCCGGTTTCCCTGAGGTGCTCGATGGATTTCTGGAGATGAGCAACGAGGAAATTCTGGAAAAAGGTGTGAATGATTCTCTGATCCACGTTGACTTTATGGTTGGATCGGATGACCTGCACATCGTAGGTATCCGCGAAGATGGAAGCGAAACCGATATTTTTGTAAATGGTACCTGGGCAGAGTAAATCTGCTGTTTTTCGCAATAGAAGCAGGGGACTTCCTTTATTTAGTCAAAAAAACAGACCCGGGGCAATCTACCGTTTTTTGTAGACTGCCCCGGGTTCTGTTTTTGAAAAAAATTAGTTTCCAGACTTCCCTTTTCTCATATAAGGATTTCGATACAGCGAAATCACAAGTTCTGCTGCCATGAAGCACCAGATGATCGGTTCGCACCAGATCACGGCACTGTAGTGGTAGCGCGGGATAAACACCATCGCAAAAATAATTTTTCCGAAAAGCTCAATAAAACTCGACAGCAGCGGAAGAATCTTTTCTCCGAGTGCCTGCAGTGCAAGGCGGCTGCAGTTGACGAGGCCGAGCGCAAAGAAGAACGGAATGGCTACACGGAGGTAGCGGGCTCCGTTTCCGAGGACAGTCGGGTCGGACGAGCCGGAGATCAGATGAACCATCGTCGGTGCAAGCGGCGTGACAAGGAGAATCAGGCATGCGGTCACGCTGAAGCAGAAAATATAAGCATAGCGAATGCCTTTCCGTACGCGCTCCCAGTTGTCCGCGCCGCGGTTCTGTGCCACATACGTGTTGACTGCCTGTGCCATCGAGGAAAGCGGCATCATCGAGAAGGAAAACAGCTTTCTCGCAGCCGTGTGTCCCGCAATTGTTTCATAGCCAAGGCTGTTGATGCCCGGCTGCAGGACAATCGAACCGACATAGATAATACTGCTCATAAATCCCATCGAAAATCCCTGTGCCAGAAGCTCCATGTACAGTCCGCGATCCGGTTCAAAATGACGTTTTTCCGGAAGCAGAATTTTTGCTTTGGTAACAATATAAATCAGGCAGAGCACGACGGAAATTCCCTGCGCAATCACGGTTGCAATTGCAGCACCGCGAACACCCATGCCGAAAGAACGGATAAACAGCAAATCCAGTACAATGTTTACCAACGATGAAATAATCAGGAAAACAAGCGGCATAAAGCTGTTTCCGATTGCTCCCAACAGACCGGAGCACAGGTTGTAGGCAAACATGACAAACAGAAAAACGGATAGAATTGAAATGTAGCTGTAGGATTCTTCGAGGATTTCTGCCGGTGTTTTCAGCAGCCGCAACAGCGGATGCATGAAAATCGTTGCAAGAACGGTGACCACCAGTGTAACGGTAATACCAATAACGATACAGGATGCAACGGATTTTTTCATCCGTTCCGTCTCCTGTCTTCCAAAGCATCGCGCCGTGACGATCGCGAGCCCGTTTCCGACGCCGAACGTAAATCCGGTCATCATTTCATAGATCGACGAGCAGGCACCCATAGCTGCAATCGACGAATCGCCGAGTGTATGGCCGACAATCAGTGTGTCCATCGTGTTGTAAATCTGCTGAAATACACGGGATGCCATGATCGGAAGTGCAAAAAGAAGCAGAGATTTCAGAATCGAGCCGTGAAGCAGATCAACCCGGGAACTCCGCTGGGTTTGTGACTGTGACATAAAAAATTTCCTCCCTCAAAAATACTTCATTGTTCCTATTATAACAGACGGGAGTAACTACCGGACAAGGAATATCTCCAAATCTGTAAAACAAATACAATAACACAAAATTTTACAGATTTTCATACTTCTTCCTCTCTTTCCTTCTCTTAGAGCGTGTCGTTATTCTTTTCCCAGTAAATACTGATAAATATCTCTCTTCGTTACGCCACGGTCTTTTGCCACAAGCTTCATCGCCTCTTTCCGCGCAATCCCCTGGTCTTCATACCGTTTCATATGTTCCTCAATCGAAATTTCCTCAAACGCAGCCTTCGCCTCGTCCTCGATTTCTTTCTGGCTTCTGCCTTCGATCACAAGAACGCATTCGCCCTTCGGATCTTCCTGCTCGTAGCGGGTAATGGCATCTTCTATTGTGGTCTGCCATGCTGTCTCATGCTTTTTCGTCAGTTCCCGACACAGTGTCAGGCGGCGGTTGCCAAGGATTTCCAGCAGTTCCCGCAGCGTTTTCAGCAGATGATGCGGCGCCTCGTACACGATCATGGTTCGTGTCTCGTTTTTCAGCCGCTCCAGCGCCAGTTTATGTTCTTTTTTATCCGGCGGAAGAAACGCTTCAAACACAAATCTTCTCGTCGAAAGTCCCGACAGCGTCAGTGCCGTTACACACGCACACGCCCCCGGCAGACTCGTCACTTCGATTCCGGCTTCGTATGCCATTTTCACCAGCTCCTCCCCCGGGTCTGAGATTCCCGGTGTTCCGGCATCGGTGATAAGGGCAATGTTCGTTCCCGCCAGCAGCTTCTGCACCAGCTCGCGGCCCTTGTCGTATTTGTTGTATTCATGGTAACTCGTCATCGGCGTATGAATCTCAAAATGGTTCAGCAGCTTAATGCTGTTTCTCGTATCCTCCGCCGCGATCAGATCGACCTCCTGCAGAATGCGGATTGCACGGAAGGTCATGTCCTCCAGATTTCCAATTGGTGTTGCACACAAATATAATTTTCCTGCCATGTTCTTATCTCCCGTCTCCATATAATTCCCGGATGTCCTTTGTATACACGCCCGGCGTCTCATACACAATCAGCGGTTTCTCCACGGTAATTCTCGGATTCCCGCCTTTCATCGCCTCGATCAGCACCATGTTCGGCTCCTTGTCCACAAACGGATAAACGAGCTGCATCCTTTTTGGTTCCAGATGATATTTTTTCAGCGTCGAAAAAATCTCCGCCAGCCGGAACGGCCGGTGCACCAGATAGAACCGTCCTTTCGTCTTTAAAACCGCCGATGCCTCTTTCGCAATATCATCAAACGAGCACAGCACCTCATGCCGCGCAATCGTCTTCGCCTCAAGCGCATTCGTCAGCCCGTGCTGCCCCGTCATGTACGGCGGATTGCACGTTACCACATCAAACACTTCTTTTCCAAACTGCTGCGATGCCGTTTTCACATCTCCCTGGAAAATCTCAACATCATTTTCCAGATGATTGTACCGCACACTCCGCTGTGCCATCTCGGCACTGTACTCCTGAATTTCCAGCCCGGAAAAATGCTCTCCGTTTGTCTTCGCCTTCAGCAGAATCGGCACAATTCCCGATCCCGTGCAGAAATCCATCGCCCGCTCCCCGCGCTTCACCTTCGCGTAGGATGCCAGCAGCACCGCGTCAATGCCATAGCAGAAAAGGGATGGATTCTGTATCATCCAGTAACCGTTCTGCAGATCATCGACCGCTCACCCGGCTTCAAAAATTCTTCTTTTCTATCCAATGAAAATCCCTCCTCCTGCTGACCGCCCAGCGCCGCATCACACAAAAAGAAGCGTCAGTTTTACCCGGCGCTTACTTTTTTCAAAATGCATTCCAAATCAATCTTATTCCGGCTGTTTTGCCTCTTCCGAAGAAGCCTGCTCCCCGGAGCTGTTTCTGTCTTTTTTCTTCTCTTTGCCTTTTTCCTTCTTATGCTTCGGCTTGAACTTGAGCTCTTCCACCGGGCACTCCCGCATTTCCTTCTCATCGTTCACATCCACCAGCACTTTTACGAGCTGACGAAGCACATTCACACCGGAAACCTCACCTTTCATGCCGTCCGGCAGCGTTACGATATCGCCGACACCCGGCAGCTTGCGGTTCAGGTATTCATAGGTTTCCTGCTCGTTTTTCAGGCAACACATCAGTCGTCCGCAGACACCCGAAATCTTCGTCGGGTTCAGGGACAGGTTCTGCTCTTTTGCCATCTTGATCGAAACCGGTGCAAACTCGGACAGATACGTATGGCAGCAAAGCGGTCTGCCGCAGATGCCGATTCCGCCGAGGATCTTTGTCTCATCGCGGACACCGATCTGGCGAAGCTCGATTCTCGTCTTAAAGACAGCCGCCAGATCCTTTACCAGCTCACGGAAATCAATTCTTCCGTCGGCGGTAAAGTAAAACAGCATCTTGTTATTGTCAAACGTATACTCTGCATCGATCAGCTTCATCTCCAGGTTGTGCGCCCGGATCTTCTTCTGGCAGATTTCAAACGCTTCTTTTTCTTTCTTGCGGTTGCTCTCCTCCCGCGCATCATCCTTCGGCGTTGCAATGCGGATGACTTCTTTCAACGGCTGGATCACCTTGGAATCGTCAACTTCTTTTGGCCCCAGCACAACGAAACCATACTCTACGCCGCGCGCCGTCTCAACGATAACGTGGTCGCCCACGCAGATGTCCAGCTCTCTCGGCGAGAAATAATATACTTTTCCTACGTTTCGAAAACGTACTCCTATAATTGTTATCATGTTATCAGTTTTCCTTCATTGTCAGGAACATAAGCTCCATGGTTAAATCAAAATTAACATTCGCGTTCAGGCGGCTCTCGCCTTCTGAATCGCCTCTATAATCTTCTCCAGGCCTTCGTATGAGCTCTTATTTGCTCTCTCACGGATTCCATTCAGCTCCTGCTTGAACACAAGGGAATCGACCTCTTTTGTCGCCTTAAAGAGCAGAACATCGCGGAACCATAAAGAAAAGATATCGAAATAATCATCAATATTGTCTTTTTCGGCCGTCAGTTTTTTGATCGTCTCCACGATTTCATACAGCGGCATACTGTCGGCGTACTTTGCCATGCGGAGTGCACTTTCCAGCGTCTCCTCGTATTCCGGAGAACGGGCAATCCGCTCTGCTTTTCCGATATTTCCCTGCGCCAGGGACGCATCAACCTCTGCCTGGTAATCCGGCACATGCATTTCGTTCATCAGATAATCTTTCACAAGCTGGTCTCCCACTGGTTTTAAATTTAACTGCACGCAGCGTGACGAAATCGTCGGAAGCAGCGCATCCGGGTTGTCTGCCAGAAGCATGACAACTGCGTAGGCCGGCGGCTCCTCGATCGTCTTCAGCAGCGCGTTCTGCGCCTGAAGTGTCAGCTTCTGCGCCTCGTCGATGATATAAATCTTGTACGGACTGCTGTACGGCTTGATCATCACATCGTTAATGAGCTGCTCGCGGATTTCATCGATGCTGATGGTGTTCGGCTTTTCATGCTTCACATAAATGATATCCGGATGATTCTGGCTCTGTGCCTTTTTACAGGACGGGCATTCCATACAGGGCTCGACCCCGTGCTTCTCGCACTGAAGCGTCATCGCAAACAGTGAAGCCATCATTTTCTTTCCCGATCCACTCTCTCCGCCAAAAAGATAAGCATGAGATACTTTATTCATCGAAATGGCATTCTGTAAATGCGTTATGATTTCCTGATGTCCTACAACCTTCTGAAAACCCTGCATAAAATCACCCCCTGGAGTTCTTTTGTATTTCTTACTAATACTGCATTAAGTATATCACAACTTTTTCTGTTGTTCCACAAAATTCTGAATTTCGGAAAAACAGTCTTCCGGCGTAGAATTATTGGAAAATCTGCGGACAATTCCAGCTTCCGCAATTTTCTCCTCCGTAAAATCCTCACAGTCCGCCAGGAATCTCCGGCACATCTCCGCGTATTTCGGCTCTGTCTGTTTTCTTTCCCGTTCCAGTGCCCGCGAAAGCCGCAGCCCATCGTCCACCTCGACATACAGCGGAACCATCGCCTGCTCCCCGAAGTATGCCTCTAATTTCAGATACGATTCCAGTGTCCCGATTCCGAGATAATCATGCTTCGCAAGATCAATCTGCCCGTCATCCGCCGTAAAATAATACCACGGCCCCTGCACCGTCGAATACATGCGCTCCTCGATAATCTTTCCGGCCTCCCGCAGTTCCGAAAGCCGTTTTTCATCCACAAAGAAATACTCTCTTCCGTCCTGCTCCCCGCTCCGGATCGGCCGTGTTGTATACAGGACAAACGGTTTTAAATCCAGCGCCGTCTCCTGGATCAGATGCTCATAAATATGATCTTTCCCTGACGCACTTTTTCCCATCAGATAGTAAATTTTTCCCATTTTATCTCTCCCCGAAACACAGATTCTTTATGCCTTAAACCGATATCCAACGCCCCAGATCGTCTCGATATACTGCGGCTTTGCCGTATTAAACTCTATTTTTTCACGGATCTTCTTGATATGCACCGTAACCGTCGCAATATCTCCGATGGACTCCATATCCCAGATCTCACGGAACAGCTCTTCTTTCGTGAAAACGCGGTTCGGATTCTCCGCAAGGAAGGTCAGCAGATCGAACTCTTTCGTTGTAAACTGCTTCTCCTCTCCGTTCACCCACACGCGTCGTGCCGTCTTGTCAATCTTGATGCCGCGGATCTCCACAACATCATTCTCTTTCTTGCCGTTTCCGACCAGACGGTCGTACCGTGCCAGATGCGCTTTCACGCGCGCAACCAGCTCACTCGGAGAAAATGGCTTCGTCATATAATCATCCGCACCAAGACCGAGTCCGCGGATTTTGTCGATATCATCCTTCTTTGCCGAAACCATGATAATCGGAATATCTTTCTTCTCACGCACCTCACGGCAGATCTCAAAGCCATCCACCTCCGGCAGCATCAGATCCAGGATCAGCAGATCGAAATCCTCCTTGATCGCCCGCACAAGACCGGTGTCTCCCTGGTTTTCAATCTCCACCTCAAAGCCCGAAAGCTCGAGATAATCTTTCTCCAGATCTGCAATGGATTCCTCATCCTCAACAATCAGTATTTTACTCATGAAACAGGTACCTCCTGATATTTTCTTAATACAAAGTACATCGTGGTTCCCACCCCTTCTTTGCTGGTGGCCCACACTTTTCCGCCGTGGTCTTCGAGAATCTTCTTCACGATGGAAAGACCAATTCCGCTGCCGCCTCTCGTGCTGTTGCGGGACGCGTCGGTACGATAAAAGCGATCGAAAATCTTCGTCAGATCCTTCGTCGCAATTCCCTTTCCGTTATCCTCAATCTCCACCTGCACAAAATCTCCGACATCACGCAGACGGATGTTGATGACCTTATGGCTCTTGTCCATATATTTGATGGAATTGCTTACAATGTTATTGATGACACGCTTGATCTGCTCCGCATCCGCGATGACGATCGGGTCGTCCTCGAGATAATTAAAGTATGTCAGATCCACATGCTGCGCGTCAAGCTCCAGATTCAGTTCCTCCACGCAGTCATCAAAATAATCCGCAATGTGAATCTTCGAAAACGTATACGGAATGCGGTTCGTGTCAATCTTGGAATAAACGTCAGCTCATTGATCAGACGGTCCATCTCATTCGCTTTGTTGTAAATGGTGCGGATGTAGCGGTCCATCTTCTCCGGCGTATTTGCCACACCGTCCATGATTCCCTCGACATAACCCTTGACCGCGGTAATCGGTGTTTTCAGATCATGCGAAATGTTACTGATCAGCTCTTTATTCTCTTTGTCAAACTCGACTTTTTCCTCCGCCGTCTCTTTCAGCCGGATACGCATCTCCTCAAAGTCCTCGCAGAGTCATTAATCTCCGCCACGCCGCACGGTTCAACAGTGAAATCCAGATTTCCGTCTTTGATATTCTGTGTCGCCTTTTTCAGCTGCTCGAGCGGTCCGATCACACCGCGGTAAATCCAGAAGCTCAGGCCCAGACTGGTGAGCACCAGAATCAGCACAATCACGATGCCTAGCTCTTTTACCATGCCCGTAATCTGCGGCGCAATCTGGTCTGTCTTGGTGACGATGAACGCACTGCATTCTTTTCCGTCCGAGTTCTTATAGTCCACCTGTTTGACCATCCACTGTTTTTCATTGCGGAAATAAACGCCGCCCTTCAAATTGGCCCCCGGGTCACCGTATTTCGGCAGCTCATTTTCCAGCTCCTCCGACGACAGCTCCTCCGAGCCATTGTAAATGATAACACCATCCTCGCGCACCGCGATAAACGACTGTTTTTTCTGCAGTCTTGCATTCAGAACAGAGAGATAATTCGTTTCTTCCAGCTTTGCCGTATCCGATTTCGCGGTATCCTCTACTTCGTCGTACTCTTCTGATGTCATCGCATTCAGCAGCAGGGTGTTGTTCGAAATCGTCCGGTATGTTGCGTTCGCAAGACCGTATTTTTCACCGATAATCTTTGCTTTATACCCTACAAAAAAGTAAAACGTCAAGGCACACATCACGATCGGAACCAGTATGATGATGAAAAAAGAAATGATTACTCTCGTCCTTAATTTCATGCTTTTCTTCTTTTTTTCCATATAAGATCCACCTGTTTTCCAACACATATTTCGTACTTTTGCGCACAAAATCCCCAGTACGCAGTCTAAATTTATTATAGCACAACGCCTGAGGATTTTTCATTAACTTAGATGAATCTTTCTAAACTTCTATAAACAGAAAAGCCTGAAATTAGAGGTATTTCTTCAGGTCTTCTACTTTGTCCAGTTTCTCCCACGGCAGATCCAGATCGTTTCTTCCGAAGTGGCCGTAAGCGGAAGTCTGTTTGTAGATCGGACGGCGCAGATCCAGCATTTTGATGATTCCGGCCGGGCGAAGATCAAAGTTCTCGCGAACGATATCGGTCAGTTTGTTGTCGGAGAGTTTTCCTGTGCCGTAGCTGTCGATCATGATAGAGGTCGGATGAGCGACACCGATTGCGTAGGAAAGCTGGACCTCGCATTTGTCGGCAAGACTGCTGCTACGATATTCTTTGCTACGTAACGTGCTGCATAAGCTGCAGAACGGTCTACCTTTGTACAGTCTTTTCCGGAGAAAGCTCCGCCGCCGTGACGAGCGTATCCGCCGTAGGTGTCTACGATGATCTTACGTCCGGTGAGGCCGGAATCTCCATGAGGTCCGCCGATTACAAAACGGCCGGTCGGGTTGATGAAGAACTTGGTGTGCTCATCTACCATGTCTGCCGGGATAATTTCGTCGAATACGTATTTTTTGATATCCTCATGGATCTGCTCCTGGGATACTTCCGGATCATGCTGTGTGGAAAGAACAACAGCGTCAAGGCGGAACGGTTTGCCGTTCTCATCATACTCTACGGTTACCTGTGTTTTTCCATCCGGACGAAGGTATGTTAAAGTACCGTCTTTGCGGACTTTGGTCAGCTGGCGGGCCAGTTTGTGTGCCATGTAGATCGGGTATGGCATGTACTCTTCGGTCTCGTTGGTTGCGAATCCGAACATCATTCCCTGATCTCCTGCTCCAATGGCATCGATCTCCTCATCGCTCATATTGCTCTCTTTTGCTTCGAGCGCTTTGTCTACACCCATAGCGATATCGGTGGACTGTTTGTCAATTGCAGTTACAACAGCGCAGGTATCTGCGTCAAATCCGTATTTTGCACGGTCATAGCCGATTTCGCGAACGGTATCACGTACAACCTGCTGGAAATCAATGTGTGCGTTGGATGTAATCTCACCCATTACCATCACGTATCCTGTTGTAGTACAGGTTTCGCAAGCTACACGGCTCATCGGATCCTGCTCAAGCAGCGCATCCAGAATCGCATCAGAAATGGCATCACAGATTTTGTCCGGATGTCCTTCGGTTACAGACTCAGAAGTAAACAGTCTTTTTTCCATTCTCGTTCTCCTTTTTTTCTTCTCTTCTCTTTTGATCTTCTATAAGATCTCTGAACAATAAAAAAGATCCGCAAGCGAAGCGGACCTGAATAGTAATGTTCAAATCCCCTTATTGTTCGAAAATTTCGCTCAGGCTGGCACCTTCCGTACAGACCATTCTGTCTGGGGGTTGCCGTGGTTTCACAGATCCTATGTATCTCCACCACTCTGAATAAGAGAAAAGCAACTGAATTTTTGATTTTGTTTTTTGTTCCTCTGATACACTATCGCAAAATACGTCATTCGTCAAGAGGAAATGAAAGGAATTGAGACATTTTCTTAGAAGTGTCGGACTCAAACCGCCAAAATCCCGGAAAATACACTGCCCCGGAGCTTCTGGCGGATTTCCGAAGCCCCGGGGCAGCAAAAAATCATGTTTCTTTTTCGTGTTCTTTAATGTAAAGGAATCCCGTCCTGTTTTCCGGCGTGTATTCATCCGTCGGCACAATTTCAATCGTCACCGTCCGCGCTTTTCCATCCTGCTCGCAGTGATATGTGATTGTCTGCGCAGCCTTGGTTTCATCAAACCGCCGGCGGATCGCATCGAGATCTGTTTTTGCAAGATACTCGTCTTTGTCCTCCGGTACAATCCGGTCAGCCGCAGACAGATGCTCCAGCCAGGATGACAGACTCGTCGGTGCTCCGTCCTCCGTCTTCGGCGGTTCCCAGCTCAGGATCCGGTAGCTGTCCTTGTTCAGATTGATTTTCAGCACCTTCGGATACAGCTTGCAGAGCGCAATATACGCGGCCGGCTGTCCTCTCCGGTCCACGCCGTTCCGGCTGTAATACATCGCCTTTTTCTCATACATGCGGATATCCGCTGCATGCGCTATCTCGTGTACGGACTCCCACTCTTTCTCACGGCTTGAGACAATACCGTACGAAATCGTCATGGAATCGATCCGCTCACCCTTCCAGGACTCCACCGTTTCCACAAACTCGTGACGGATTTCCTGCATCCACTGTGAATTTATAAAGAGAATCGCGACAAACTCATCGCCGCCGATCCGGTAAACCTTTCCATAGTCATCAAACGACTTCCGGATGCAGTACGATGCCCCGCGCAGCAGTTCATCTCCCGCCGCATGGCCAAGACTGTCGTTCACAATTTTCAGTCCGTTGACATCCATGGAAACATAGACAAACTCCGTCGATGGCCGCAGCCCGCGGATATCCTTCTCATATGCTCTGCGGTTCAGACATCCCGTCAGTTCATCCGTATTCGATGTCTCGATAAGCATCTCTTCTTTCTTCTTCTCATTTTCAATGCTCTGAATCGTGAAAATTGCCTTCACCGGCTTCTCATTGATGTCTGCCCGGATCGTAACAAACGATGCACGGAACCAGCCAAAATCCTTTCCTACAAACTCTCCGGAGATAATTTTCTTTCCCTTCATGCGCTCCGCAACCGTGTGCAGATCTACGAACTGATCCGCCTGCTCCTGGTACGCCTCAATGACGGTCTCCGCCATAATCTCATGCATTCTCTGATCCGCATTCCGGTAAATCTTTCCGGTCTCCTGTTCCTCCGTCTGGTCGGAATAGGCAATGACGGAATCCTGTTCCAGATTTACCAGATACATCCGATAATAAATCTCTGCCATCGACGCCAGAATACCGTACTGCTCTTTTTTCTCCCGGTTTGCTTTCAGAACCCGCGAAACCAGATACAGCAGGATTGCACACGCAATGCACAGATACAGCGCAACCATCAGAATCGCAATCAGGTTGCTCTCATTATCCGCAGATACCGCAAAGGTAACACCAACCAGGTATTCTCCCAACGGTTCAAAAACGCAGTTGTATTTCTCTCCGTGGATTTTTACAATTCCGCTCACCATCTTTGTTCCGCCGAGGTACGCCCGCGGCATACCGATGTTTCCAGCTTCTTTCCGATCGTATTCTCATCCGTTGCACCCAGGATTTCATGGGTATCGAGATCTGCCACGTAAAGATTCATGCCCTGATACATCGGCATATTGCTCACTACGGTCGATACATCATTCTGTTTGATCTCCGCCAGAAGCCGCACTGGTTCGATTCCGACCTGAATCATCTTATCTCCTGTGCTGTTCCAGGTGATCGCATACATCATGCTCCTTCCCTCCGAGGTGTTCGGCGTGATATCCTGGCACATCGTAAGACCCTTATTCTCCAGCATCGGCTTAAAGTACTCCATCTGCTCGCCGGAGTCAAAGCTGTATCCATAGTACTCCGGTTTTGTTCCGCTGTAAATTTTTCCCGTCGCATCAAACAGATAAATTTCGTCAATCGACATCAGCGACGCGATTTTCTGCAGCTCCTCCGTATCATTTTCCGCTTCCAGCCTCGACTCCAGAATGTACGACACTGCCCGCGCACGGATAACATAATCTTCCTTCATCGACCTGATCAGATCTATCTCATTCTTCTGATTTTTCTCAATAATGCTGATCGACTGATCCAGCAGCATCTGTGACGTCTTGTCCAAATTTTTACTGTTGACGTACATCAGAATCCCTGCCTGCAGAAACAGTGCCACAACGACCATTCCAACCATCAGAACGATGATGATCTTCCATTTTGTCCGGTCTGTAAATCTGCTTTTCTTCATCTCATAGCCCTTTTCTCTTCCATTTTTTCAAATCTCTTTTTCCTTCCCTTCTTCCGTCCCGGGAATGCGCAAAAATTTTCATTAGTACTCATACTATACCATACTTTCTTAAAATTTTCCTTATTTCATTACAATTATTTGTATAAATTTTATTTTTTATTAAAATAAAACATTATAAATTTGAGCATTTCTGACAAAAAGTGCAAAAAAAGAAGGCGTCCCCGCTCTCCTTTCGGATTGCAGAAACGCCTCCTTATTTTTGTTATGAAAGATTTCAAGGTCATGGAAAGATCAGCAGATCTTATTTATGCCACTCCCAGTTGCGGATCTCTTCGAGGTCCTGACCGTACTCAGCGATGTACTGTTTGTGCTCGATGAGTTTGTCGTTCATCTTCTGGATCAGGTGAGCACCCTTGAAACGGTCAATCTTGTTCTGTACACGCATATCGAATGGAGTTGTAATGGTACGCTCCTCCTGATAGCCGTGAACGGACATGTTGTGGTTGTGACGCTCATAGGTCAGCTCGTGGATCAGAGTCGGATATCCGTGGAATGCGAAGATGATCGGTTTATCTTTTGTACTATAAGTGAGCAAGTTCGTGATTTTGCATAAAAAGAAAGACACCTTAAATCGTTCGTGTTGTATAATGAAAGTGCCTAAACAAACATTGCAACATTTACGAAAGAAGGTGCCTCTCGCAAATACTATACATCATTCTACATTCGTATACAACTCTTTTAAGAAATTAAATTTATGCTTTTTTTCACAGGCTCCTAGGGAGGGAAACTTACACTATGATCCAATGGAATATTCAAATGATGCTACACTCAAAATAACAGTAGCCTTTTCATCATTTTTTGAAAAAACCACCATTTGTAGAACGGTATTCTGTTCCCCACTCCACTGGTAAGTCTGGTTATCTAATCCAGTTGTCTCTACGTCTCCATATAAAGAATTCAGTTCATCGACTTCTTTTTGAATCCATTCTTTCGCATCTTTCTCAAGATAGAAAGTAAATGACACTTGATTTAATTGATCATTGGAAAATTCCAGATTCATGTTCGCTTTTGCATTGTCAAGAGAAAGTTCCTCTTCACTTGTATATGTTTTTGCGCTATCTTGGGTCTGTCCCAAATCTTTCTCATCAAATTTTAAAGAACTTTGATTAAAAGTTTCTTCTGTATCCATTCCCCAACTAAAATCTTCATACTGAAAAATCTGTTCTTTTGTACAAAGTCCTTTCAAATCTAGTTTTCTGATTTGATTTTCTCCATTTAATGCGCAACCGACCAAAAGAATCAATGGTAATAAAGCTGTGGCATGTCTTATTTTCATAATAGTGCCTCCTTATTATCTATCCTAAATCTTTGCTTCAACTTATCATTTCTAAATTAGTTCATGGGAAACACCTCCATTATTTTGAATTTTTGTTATTTTCTTGAAGCCATTGTAACATGCCTGTTATTTTTTTACAATATATAGCGTTTTACAATAAAGTTCTGAAGATTTTATTTAACTTGCTGAAAATTAATTTTTTTTAAATGTGTAATTTTTCATATACTCACTCGTATAGGTAAGGTAATCAAGGAAATAATGGTGTTTCCAGTCAACTACCCACGACCTAAAGGTCATGGGTAGTTGACTTCCATCCATGCTGTTCCTACACACTGCGTATATCAAAATCCATGCTGTTCTTTAGCTGTACCGAAAATCCGCTCTATGGTTTCTTTTCTTATCTGCTGTATCTTTTCTTCTACTCTTCTGCTTTCATCTCGCGGACAATCTTCCGCAGCTTCAGAATCATGGACGGAGCAACAGAAAGCTCATCCACTCCCATTCGTACAAACTGCTCCGTCAATGTCAGGTCCGCACCGAGTTCCCCGCAGATTCCTGCCCATTTTCCGCATTTGTGAGCATTTTCCACCACCATACGAATCATCCGAAGAACCGCTTCATGGTGTGGATTGTAGAAATCATCCAGCTGCTCATTCTGACGATCAATCGCCAGGGTATACTGCGTCAGGTCATTCGTTCCGATGCTGAAGAAATCCACCATTTCCGCCAGACGGTCGCTGATCATCACGGCTGCCGGTGTCTCGATCATAATGCCCTGCTCCGGAATTTTATACTGCACTTCCTGTGCTTTCAGCTCTTCCTCTACCTCTGCAACAATTGCGTAGATTTTTTCTACCTCTTCTGTTGATGTGATCATCGGATACATGACAGAAAGGTTTCCGTAAACGGCTGCGCGGAACAATGCGCGAAGCTGCGCTTTAAAAATTTCCGGCTGTTTCAGACAAATCCGGATTGCACGGTACCCAAGCGCCGGATTTTCTTCTTTTCCAAGATTAAAGTATTCTACCTGCTTATCTGCCCCGATATCCAGCGTACGGATAATCACTTTTTTGCCTGCCATGGTCTGCACGGCCTGTTTATATGCCTGAAACTGTTCTTCCTCCGTTGGGAAATCATTTCTTCCAAGATAGAGGAATTCGCTTCGGAAAAGTCCGATTCCACCGGCGTCATTTTCCATCACATAACCAAGGTCACCAACACTGCCGATATTTGCATAGATGTTGATCTTACGGCCATCCGGTGTAACATTTTCTTTTCCTTTCAGCTCCTCAAGAAGCTTCTGCTTTTCTGCTTCTTCCTGCATTCTTTTTTCGGTTTCCTTCCGCACATCCTCCTCCGGCTCAAAGATAACCTGACCTGAAAAACCGTCTACAACGGCCGTCATGCCTGTTTTCAGACCGTTTAAATCCATCGGGACGCCGATTAATGCCGGAATATTCATCATTCGCGCAAGAATCGCAGTATGAGATTGGTAGATCCATGCACAGTCACAAACGCAAGTATTTTTTCTTTGTCCATCTGTACAGTTTCACTCGGACTTAAATCGTCTGCCACTATAACAGATGGTTCCATAGAACTCAGGTCGTTATCTCCCTCGCCGCTTAAATTGCGGACCAGACGTTCGGAAATATCTTTTACATCTGCGGAACGAGCTTTCATATATTCATCATCCATAGCTGCAAACATCTCTGCAAAATTATCGCCGGTTGCTGCCGCTGCATATTCTGCATTTACCAGTTCTGTCCGGATCATGTTCTCCATTGATTCCAGATAGTCCTCATCCTCCAGCATCATCTGATGGACTTCAAAGATCGCCGCACTTGCCTCTCCAACTTCCCGGACTGCCTTGTCATACAGTCTGCCAAGCTGTTTTTTCGAAACCTCCACGGCTTCTTTCACACGTTTTACTTCTGCTTCCGAATCTTCAATCCGGGCTCTTTTAACCTGGTAATCATTTTTCTTCAGAACCGCAACCGGTCCCATAACAATTCCTTTATATACGGATTTCCCCTGAAAATACTGCATTTTTTATCCTCCGAGCGTACTTTTTACAGATTTGCTTCGAAAAACGCTTTCAGCGTCTCAATCGCTGCATCTTCGTCCTCTCCGTTTGCTGCAACGGTTACGGTATCTCCCTGCTTTACACCAAGTGACATCAGCATCATCAGCTGAGTCAGTTTTTTCGTTTTTCCATCTTTTGTGATGGTGCATTCCGATGCAAAATTTTTTGCCTCCTTTACCAGCATTCCTGCCGGTCTTGCGTGGATTCCCAGTTCATCTTTAATGGTATATTCAAATGATTTCATGCTTTTATTCTCCTTCTTCTCTGTCCATAATCCGTTCTATGTGCATAGCGAGATATCCAATTTCGATCTCCTCCATCGGAAGTTTCAGCCTCTTTTCCATCTCCTCACAGATTCGTTTCGCCGCCTGAAAGGCTTTCGGAAACTTTACGGACATGTAGTCATTCATATTTACTTTCAGTTTTTCCCCACTGACCGCTCTTGCAACCATATAGCGGATATGGTTCATCATACGGTTATACGACAACGACATCACATCGATGGTATGCCCGGTGATATGCTCCACCAAAGAAATGCTCTCCCGGACTGCTCTTGCTACTTCCATGGCCTGTGAAACATTTTCCTCCACAATTGCCGAATGAACATGAAGTGCAAGATAGCCGATTTCATGTTCATCAATTTCGATCTGAAGCCGTTCTTTTAAAAGCTCCCTGATACAGGAAGCAACTTTATACTCTTTGTAAAACATCACACGGATATCGTCGTGAGCGGATTGCTGATCTGCTCACCGTTCTGAATCCGCCGGACAGCAAAATCCAGATGATCTGCCATTGGAAAGACGATGGAACGGTCAATTTTTCCAAATTCCTTTTCTGCCTCGTCAAGCACGGCACTCGCCAGCTCCAGGCTGAGCGGAGAAACGCCCTGTACAATGGTTCTGGCATTTCCTCGCTCCGTCATCTCTGTCAGGGAATAAATGCGGGCATCGTCTCCCGGCTGTACACGCTGTCCCGTTTTTTTCCCAAATGCAATTCCTTTCCCCATGACCAGATATTCCCGGTTATTTTCTTCTTCCACACCAATAAATGAATTGTGGTTCAGTGTTTTTGCTATCCTGTACATTCTTCTCACCCGTTTTTAAGGCACAGCTTACGCGAGAATCTCAATCGCAAATAAAGGATCTCCTGCTTTTACCGGTCCGTCTGCCAAAAGACGGATTCTCTGGTTCTCCTCCAGCTCTGTGCAAAGAACCGGTGACGTAACCGACGGCGCATGTGTTTTCAGATATTCCAGATCCAGCTTCAGCATCGGATCACCTTTTTTCACGGTCTGACCGCTTTCTACCAGTGCCTCAAATCCCTCTCCGTTCAGTTTTACTGTATCAATTCCGACATGAATCAGAAGGCTGACTCCGGAATCGGTTACAAATCCAATCGCATGTTTTGTGTCAAAAACAAACGCGACTTCTCCGTCCTCCGGAGCACGCACATAAGGATCTTCCGGTGTCACAACAGCGCCGTCTCCCATCATCTTTTCCGCAAACGCTTCATCCGGCGCAGTAGAAAGGTCGGCTGCCAGTCCGCTTATCGGGCTGCAGACAGTAATCGTATCCACAACCTTCTGTTCTTTTGTTTCCTGCGTCGGTTCCGCCTCTTTTGGGGTTGGTGTATTTTCTGCTTCCGCATACGTATTCGGAGCTTTTTCCAGATAATCCTCTAAATTTGATTTTATCACAGTTACATTCGGTCCGTAAATAACCTGTACACCATTTCCTTTATGCACAACGCCAGATGCCCCTGTCGCCTTTAAAATACCATCGCTGACTCTCGCTGCATCATGAACAGTACAGCGCAGTCTTGTTGCACAGCAGTCCACATCCGAAATATTTTTCTTTCCGCCAAGACCTTTTGTGATTGCTTCACTCATGCATCTTCCGATGCCACCCCATCGTTCTGCGCCTCTTTTCTTGCTTTTACATCTGCTTTCGTATAAAGCTTGGTTTCCACATCATCATCCTCACGACCCGGTGTCTTAAAATCAAACTTTTTAATCATGAATTTGAAGATAAAATAATACAGGAAGAAATAAAGAATGCCGACCGGAATCACCCTCATCCAGCTTGTCTTTTCATTTCCCTGCAGAATACCGAACAGGAAGAAGTCCAGAAGTCCGCCGGAAAAGGTAAGACCTACTGCGATATTCAGGATGTGTGCGATCATATAAGCTGTTCCCGCAAGAATAACCTGCACGACAAACAACGCCGGTGCAACAAACAGGAACGAGAATTCCAGCGGTTCTGTGATACCGGTTGCCATACACGCAAGTGCTGCGGAAAGAAGCAGACCGCCTGCTGCTTTTTTCTTCTCCGGTTTCGCACAATGGTACATGGCAAGTGCCGCTCCCGGAAGTCCGAAAATCATAAAAATAAATTCTCCGGAGAAATATCTCGTTGCATCTGCACTGAAATGTGCGATATTCGCAGAATCCGCAAGCTGTGCGAAGAAAATATTCTGTCCGCCCTGCACCATCTGTCCTGCCACTTCCATGGTACCTCCGACTGCCGTCTGCCAGAACGGCATATAAAATACGTGATGCAGACCAAATGGAATCAGTGCCCGTTTAATCAGACCGAAAATCAGCGTTCCGACATAACCGGAGCCGGTTACCAGGCCACCCAGCGCATAAATGCCGTTCTGTACAACCGGCCATACAAAATACATTAAAATTCCCACAAACATATAGACGATCGTAGAAATAATCGGTACAAAACGAGTACCTCCAAAGAAAGAAAGTGCATTCGGAAGCTGGATCCGGTAAAATCGATTATGAAGTGCTGCGACTCCAAGACCGACAATAATACCGCCAAACACACCCATCTGCAGCGACTGAATACCGCAGACAGAAGTGATGGTTCCTTCCAGAACGGATTCTGCAATTTCTCCGTTTTCCAGAATCTGACCCGTAATAGTCAGCATTGCGTTAATCGCTGTATTCATAACGAAATATGCAATAACGGCTGACAGGGCAGAAACCTCTTTTTCCTTCTTTGCCATACCAATTGCAACACCTACCGCAAAAATCAGAGGCAGGTTATCAAACACCGCACTTCCTACTTTGTTCATGATCACCAACAGCGCATGAAGAATTGTGCCGTTGCCGAGCAAGCTTGTCAGACCGTACGTTTCAATCGTGGTTGCATTGGTAAATGAGCTTCCGATTCCCAGTAAAAGTCCGGCTACCGGAAGGATTGCGATCGGGAGCATAAAGCTTCTTCCCACTCGCTGCAGAACACTAAAAATTTTGTCCTTCATTTTTTTACTCCTTGTGTAGTTTATACTTTTTACAAGAAGAGTTTCTGCGGTTTTGCATCTTTTTAGCCGGTCTGTACTCTTTTTCTAAAACAGAGTACAAAAAAGAGACACTAACCCACATAAACAATTCCTGTTATGTATAGTTAATGCCTCCAAAAATCGAGTTACACACTACAACTGTAGTTGAATATAGCACAGATAAATCTCTTTTGTCAAGTCAGTTCTTATGATTTCAGCTTTTTTCTTTTTATCCATTTTTCACATTCTTATGCATCTATTTTGTGCACAATAGCTAATCAACATCTTTTTTTTTGAAATGTCATAAATTCAAGATCTTCCTGTTTCCATAGTTGTGCAGGCACATGCAATACTTCTTTACTTTCAATATCCTGCCACCGGCTTCCGGAAGATACAGTTCATATTCATCTCTGTCAAATCCGGGTGAAATAAGCAATGCATCACCAAGCATATAAGACAGATTCTGTATCTTTGCGATTGGATCTTTCGGATATTCCATCACAAGCGGACGAATCATTGGAATACCAGACTGATGACTCTGGCAGGCTGCGTGATAAAGATATGGCACAAGTCGATGTCTGAAGTTAATCCATTTTTTTACTTCTTTTAATGCCATATCTCCATACTGCCATGTTCCCGCGGTGTTTTACCGTGCGCTCTGGATAATGGCATCCACAATCCCATCTGCACAGAGGAAAGGTAATTTTCTATATTCGGACGTTCCTCATTTCCGATATAAATTTGTACCTTTTTAAATATCTTTTTTTACCAACACTGACCGCCTCAGCTTTGAAAGGTAAAAAAAATAATTCACAATAATAGTAGTAAAATTTAAGCCAATTTTTTCGCAATAAAGTAAAATAAAAGAACGGTACCTTTTATTGCACCGTCCTTTTTGTCAACATTTGTTTTATACTGTTTTCACGCTCTTAACCGGAATTTCTGGATATCCTTTGCATTATTCACGCGCTCAATTTCAGCGCCGAGTCCACGGAGCTTTCCGTCGAAGTCCTCGTATCCGCGCAGAATGTATACAATATCATCCACCACGGTAACACCCTCTGCTGCAAGACCTGCAATAACAAGTGCTGCTCCGGCGCGAAGATCCGGTGCGGAAACCTCTGCTCCGGTAAATTTCTCTACGCCGTCGATGATCGCCGTGTTGCCTTCTACTTTAATACAGGCGCCCATACGTGCCAGCTCATCCGCATATTTAAAACGATTTTCAAAAATACTCTCTGTTACAATACTCGTACCGTTTGCCAGTGCCAGTGTAACCGCAATCTGCGGCTGCATATCGGTCGGATAGCCCGGATACGGCTGTGTCTTTACGTGTGTTCTGCCCAGACGTTTGCTTGCGCTCACACGGATGGAATCGTCAAACTCTTCTACGTCGCAGCCAATCTCCTCGAGCTTTGCGGTTGTTGCTTCCAGATGCTTTGGAATCACGTTTTTAATCAGCACATCGCCCTTTGTGGCTGCTGCTGCAAACATATACGTACCTGCCTCGATCATATCCGGTACGACCGCATAGCTGGTTCCGTGCAGGGTATCGACACCCTTGATCCGAATCACGTCGGTTCCTGCTCCTTTGATGTTGGCTCCCATGCTGTTCAGGAAGTTCGCCACATCGACAACGTGCGGCTCTTTTGCTGCGTTCTCAATCGTTGTATTTCCTCTTGCCATCGAAGCTGCCATCATGATGTTGATGGTGGCTCCAACGGAAACCATATCCAGGAAAATGTGGCTTCCATGCAGATCTGCCGCACTTGCCACGATTGCGCCATGACGGATGCTTACCTCAGCACCGAGTGCGCGGAATCCCTTTAAATGCTGGTCGATCGGACGGCTTCCAATGTTACATCCGCCCGGAAGCGGAACTTCCGCTCTTTTGTATTTTCCAAGCAGCGCGCCTAAAAGATAATAAGACGCACGGATTTTTTTGATATATTCATAATCAACGCTCAGATCTCCGATGGTTGCTGCATTGATCCGCACGGTATGGCGGTCGATGCGGTCCACGGTGGCTCCGATCTCTGCGATTGCTTCCAGAAGTACATTAATATCACTGACATCCGGCAGGTTTTCGATCAGGACCGTCTCATCGGTCATCGTTGCTGCCGTAAGAATTGCAAGCGCCGCGTTTTTTGCTCCCCCGATTTCCACTTCGCCCACAAGAGGATTTCCACCTCTGATGACATACTGTTCCATATATTCACCTCAAATTTTCTTTCTCATACTTAACGAGTGTGTTTTATCCAATATCTAACGAATCAAAGTCTTTTTCCTGTTTTTTTACACACTCCAGATACGCTGAAACGCACTGCTCCCCGCAGTTATTTTTCAGTCTCCCCTTATCTTAACTCAAATCTAATACTTTGTAAATCAATTTTAATACATTCTGTGCTATTTCCGTCTTTTTCCATCGTTTCCGGTCAGGAATATTCAGAGAAACGTTATATGTAATTTCTAACTATCAGAACATTTCCCTTATTATGATATAATCGTATGTTTTCAAAATTTCCCTGAATATTCCACCAATTCTGTTTTACATGCCGATCTGCTCGCGGAGCGCCAGGATCGTGCCCTGGATATCCCTTCCGCTCTCGTCAACTGTAATCTCGGCATACTGCTCATATAATTTACTTCTCTCATCGTAGAGATCCTTCAGCGTCTGGCCCTCTTTCAGCACGACGCCGCGTCCCTTCAGGTTTCCGAGACGTTTCGCCAGATCCTCATACGACAGCTTCAGGTAAACGATGGTTCCAATTTCTTTAAAATGCTCCATCGCCTCTTTTCCGTAAATGGCACTGCCGCCCGGTGCAATGACGCTTTCATCGGCTTCCAGAGTCGCATTGACCTCATTCTCAATCGCAAGAAAGCCTTCATTTCCCTCATCTGCAATAATCTCGCGCAGAAGACGTTTCTCCCGATGCTGAATCACAAGATCCGTATCAATAAACTCATACCCCAAAGCCTTTGCAAGGATAACGCCAACGCTGCTTTTGCCGGCTCCCGGCATTCCTATTAATATAATATTCCGTTTCTTCAAGTTTTATTCCTCCTGCTGTCCTGTATGTACTCTCGGAATCTTTTTGTTTCCTCTATCTCTGCAGATTTGTTCCGCCCTGCTTCATGATCTGCTCAATCTCTTTTTCGCTGACCACGTTGGCATCGTGCTGAATCATCAGCTTTAAGACGCTTGCAGAAATCGCAAAATCGATGGTTCTCTGCGGCGCAAAATCATGCGCCATCGCGTGAATCAGTCCTGCACCAAACGCATCACCGGCTCCGACTGCCTCAAAGCTGTGTACTTTGTGAACCGGGCTCTCATAGAATTTTCCGTCTTTCAGGTAAATTCCCATCCAGTCGCCGTCCTCCACGGTGTAGAGATTGCGCAGCACGCTCGCAACTGCTTTACAGTTCGGGAACTGTTTCTGAATTTCCAGCATGCCCTCTTTGTAAGACTCGATCTGTTCAATGCCGCGCGACATATCTCCATCATACGCCGGAATGCCAAGCGATGATTCAAAGTCCTCATCATTTGCAATGCAGACATCCACGTAAGACATCAGACGGCGCATGACGCGCTGTGCGTCCTTTGCTGACCACATTTTTCCGCGGTAGTTGAGATCACATACCACCTGAATTTTTTTCTCTTTGCAGAGCATAAGAGCGCTCTCCAGCGTCTTTTCGATCTCGCAGCTGATGGCCGGCGTGATACCGGAGAAATAAAAGAGATCCACGCCCTCGAGCAGTTTTTCCCAGTCAAACTCCTCCGCTTCTGCCATCGCGATCGCGCTGTAGGCGCGGTCATAAACCACGCTCGTCGGTCGGATGTTGGTTCCCTTTTCAAAATAGTAAATACCGACGCGGCCGCCGCCCCGCAGAACACGGGTCGTATCCACACCGAACCGGCGGATTTCATTGATGGCCGCCTGTCCGACCTGGTGCTCCGGCACTTTTGTCACGTAGGAAACATCGTTCCCGAGTGTTGCCAGAGAAACTGCGACGTTCGCCTCCGCGCCGCCGTAACTGGCTTCAAAGGTATCTGCCTGCAGTATTTTCAGATGCTCCGGTGTTTTTAAACGCAGCATCAGTTCTCCGAATGTAAGTATTTTCATGATAAAATCCCCTCCAGAAACATTTTGTTTTTCACCTCAATACCTTTTTATCTTACGCTGTTTTCTCCCCGGACGCAAGAAAAAAAGCGCAAAAAAGCGGCTTCCTGTTTCGATTCAGAAGCCGCTTTTTCTGCGTTTTCTCTTATTCTTTTACTGCTCCCAGTGTAATACCGGTTACAAAGTATTTCTGCAGGAATGGATATACAATCAGCATAGGAACAAGGGCGATGAATACCTTTGCTGCCTCCAGAGATTTGTTGGAGTTCTGTGCTAACTGCTGATACTGCTCTGCGGTCAGGGTTACGCCTACCGGGATCTGAACGGAGATCTGACGGATGTAGGTCTGTAACGGATAGTTCGTCTCTTTGTTCATTAATACCAGGCCCTGGAAATACTCGTTCCAGTAACCAACGGATGTAAACAGGACGATGGTTGCGATAACCGGTTTGGAACACGGAACTACAATCTGCCACAGGATACGCCACGGGCCGGCGCCGTCTACACGGGCTGCCTCCTCGAGGTCTCCCGGGATGCCGCGGAAGAAGTTCATCATCAGGAGTACGTTGAATACCGGAACAGAACCAGCCAGAACCAGTGCTGCCATCGTATCGATCATACCATAATTTTTAACGGTGATGAACCACGGAATGGTACCACCATTGAACAGCATACAGAATACCAGGATCCACATCAGGACATTTCTCGGTTTGTACTCTGTTTTGCTCTTTGCCAGCGGATAGGACATCATAATCAGGACAACCATGGTCCATATGGTTCCAATCACAACTCGCTTGATGGAAATCCAGAAGGAATTCCAGAATGCGGAATCACCCATAATCAGGCTGTAGGATTTTACGTTTGATCCGATCGGGTAAATCGTTACAAGACCACCCTCAGCGGCTGCTTTTGAAGAAATAGATACGCAGAACGTATACCATAACGGATAAAAACAGCTGAATGCCAGGAGAATCAGGATGATAGCATTTATGACTTTAAACGCTTTGCTGCCAAAACTCTTGCTTTCTATCATAATTTCTGCCCTCCTTAGAAAATCTTGTAATCAGCAAACTTGTAAGCACAAACATAAGAAGTAACAACCAGCACGAAGCTGACAACAGATTTAAAGAGACCTGCTGCAGTAGCCAGCGAGAACTGCATGTTTGTAATACCAACACGGTATACATATGTATCAATGATATCACCAGTTTCAATAACCAGCTGGTTGTACATGTTGAATACCTGGTCGAAACCAGCATTCAGAACGTTGCCCATTGCCAGTGTGGTCAGAAGGACGATGGTCGGAACCAGACCCGGGATGGTGATGTGCCATACTCGTTTCCAGCGGCTTGCACCGTCGATAGCAGCTGCCTCATAAAGACTCGGGCTGATGCCGGTCAGGGCTGCCAGATAAATAACTGCGTTGTAACCGAACTCTTTCCATACATCGGTTCCGATCAGTAACTGACGGAAGATGCCAGGAATCGTCATTGGAAGAACCGTATCCGTTGCACCGAATGCACTGCGGACGGTATTGAATATTCCGTTTGCACCAAGGATATTGGTAATGATGTTTGCCAGGATAACCCAGGATACGAAGTGCGGCAGATATACGATCGTCTGAACCGTCTTTTTGAACTTCATATTCTTTACCTCATTCAGCAGCAGTGCGAACACCAGCGGAATGATGATATTCAGGATAACCTTGCAATTGCAATGATCAGTGTGTTGACAAGTGCCCGTTTTGCATCCGGGATAACCGTCAGGTATTTAAACCATTTCATGCCTACCCACGGAGAGCCGAACCATCCTTTACTCGGATTGTAATCCTGGAATGCCATTACAATACCGACCATCGGGACGATGGAAAACATGAACAGCCAGATATAACCCGGCAGAACCATTAACGTATAGTGAAAGGAATTTGACAGCCCAAGATGGCCTTTTTTCTTCTTCACGGCAAGATCCTCCTTTGATGTCATTTTTTTAAAGTGATGGGGTACAGGTTTTCCTGTACCCCACCATCCACATCATATATTTACATAAGTTACTCAGCCAGGTAATCTTTTACCAGTTCAAGGATCTGATCACCGCCCTGTACATGCCAGTCAGTGCAGAACTGATCCCACTCGTCAAGGCTCTTAGCACCTGTGATGAACTGAAGGATGCTCTTGTCTTCCAGGTCAGAGATCTGGGTCCAGTAGGTATCCATTCCATCGATGGTGTAGTACAGCTCAGAGTAGATCTTGTGATCCGGCTCAAGTGTTGCATATGGACGGTCACCGATCAGCAGTGCATAGAATCTGTTGAACTGTCCGTTGTTGGTATTAACATCCATATCGGTTACAGCCAGGTCTCTGGATCCATCATAATCAGAAGAAATAACTTCGCTTAAGGTTGCAGCATCGTTTGCAAGGTTCTTGTACAGACCGTTGAATTTGCTTCCGCCCTGCTGATAATCATCTGCAGTTGCTTCGCCTTTGATGATTCCCATCAGTGCATCATACTCATACTCGCACTCGTCGGTAGCTGCCATGGTGTTACGCAGCGGATACCAGCCGATTGCTACAGAAGTATCGAAGGTAGACTCATCACGAACGAGTACGTTGTTCATGATAACAATGGCTTTCTTCACATCATCCGATGCATTTTTGTTTACCATTGTGTAAGTGGTTCCAACGTCTTTCATATGGACATTCCACTCACCATCGTTGGTGTACAGCGGATATGCCTGCCAGTTTGCGTTGTTGTCGTTACGGAAGGAATCCGGGTTTCCGTATCCAAGGCTCCACCATGGTCCCATGAAGATACCGCAGGTTCCGTTCTTAACATTGTTTGCATTGTCACCGTTGGTTGTGGTTCCAACCTCCGGGTTGATGAGCCTTTTTCATACCAGTCATGTAAGGTGGTAAGAGCTTCTTTCATTTCATCTGTTGTAGTTCCCCAGTACAGTTCGCCGGAATCATCTTTCAGGAAATAACCCGGTGTTGCATTGAATGCCTGATATACAGCATCGAAACCGTATCCGTTGTTGGAGGAGTTCAGGAAGTTGGAGTAGGTTCTTCCGCCGTTATCAATACCTGCGATTGCATAATCCGGGCTGAGACCTGCGTCTTTAAATTTCTGAGCTACTTCGCCGAGTTCATCTACGGTCTTCGGAACTTCCAGTCCTAACTGATCCAGCCAGTCCTGACGGATAAAGTACAGGTAAACACCATCGGTATCTACCGATATGTTTGGCAGTGCACAGAAGGTTCCGTCTACGGCTGCATTGTTGATCGCACGTCCTTCGGTAGTCTCGATGATTTCTTTTACCTGTTTGGATGCGTACTGGTTGAACTCCGGCCAGAGGTCTGCAAGAAGATCTGCTCTTGCTGCCTGTACCAGGTAGTTACGGGTTGGTGCAACGACTGCATCCGGAAGGGAAGCAGATGCGATCGCCAGAGATACTTTCTGCTGGAAGTCAGATGCATTACCTGCAGTCCAGTCGCAGACAACTTTGATGTTGTAGTTATCCAGAAGGTATCTGGTGTACTGGTTGTTATCTACGGAATCGCCGTCCGGAAGTGTGGTATCCTTCGGGTCGATCTGATATCCATAATGTACTTCTACGACATGATCAAATTTTGCAAACGCACGATCGTCATTTTCACCCGGTACTGCATCGTCTGCTTCATCAGCTGCTGCAACCCAGTCACCAGAACCTGCTGCATCGCCGGAGCCGCTGTCCGATGAGGTATCCTTTGCTTCATCGCCGCCTGCCGTACTTGATGCTGTTGTGCCGCTGCTCTTGCTGTTTGCGTCAGAACTGTCTCCTCCAGTGCTGCCACATGCTACCAGGCTTACGATCATGGTGCTTGCCAGTAATGCAGAAATTACTTTCTTTTTCATTTGGTGTCCTCCTTGTGATTTACGTTCTTTTTGCGTGCTCCGTTGTTGCTTTTGTCCAGGCTTACGAAGAATCCATTGTTTTTAATCATACGTTTTGCCTAAAACTTTCACATTTTCGTCACACTTTTTATGCAATGATTACACCTCTTCTCCACCCGTTTTGACAAGCATTTTTATGTATTTTTCACAATTTATTTCGTTTTTTTTAATTCATATTGTCGATTTTGTACACTATTTTAAAATTTATAGTCAATCTTGACTTTTTCTTTTTCGTTATTCTTTTATCTATTGACGGATTTTTTGTGCTTTTTCCGTCATTTTGTATATTCCTCGTATTTTCAGACATTTTACCTGCAGAGCCTTCTACCGGCAGTTCCCTCCGAATGCCGGGCAGCACAATAAAAAAGAACCTCTTATCTCTCCCCGGGAATACTTCTTTCCGGAAACATAAGAGGTTCTTTTTCTTTTTTGTTCTTTATTCTGCTTTTTTCTTCTCTTTTGGAATAATGATATTCAGCACAATCGCCGTAACCGCCGCCGGAACGATACCGGAACCGCCGAAAATCAGCTGGATATAATAAGGAAGCTCTGAAATCGCTCCTGCAGTAGATCCAAGGCCATAGCCAAGACCCAGTGCAACGGAAACGATTGTAATCTCACGACTTGTGATCGGCTCTTTTGTGATGAGCTGGATACCGGAAACCAGAATCGATGCAAACATCATAACGGCCGCACCGCCCAGTACGGACTGCGGCATGATGGATACAAATGCTGCAATCTTCGGGCAGAGTCCGCAGAGAATCAGGAAAACTGCTCCGCAGGAAAGCGCCATACGGTTTACAATTTTTGTCATCGAAATAATGCCGACATTCTGTGCAAAAGAAGTATTCGGAAGAACACCGAGTACTGCTGCAAAGCTTGATCCAAGACCATCGCAGATAATACCGCCGGAAAGCTCCGAATCGGTTGCCTCGCGGTCCATACCGCTCTCTACACAGGCACAGATATCACCAACCGTCTCAACGGTTGTTACAATAAACATGATTGCAACCGGAAGAATGGCCTCCAGCCGGAAGACCGGTTTTACCTCAGCCAGTTTTCCAAAACCTGCAATACCCGGAAGTGCGAACCAGGAAGCGTCTTTTACCTGCTGGAAATTGACAACCCAGGAATATGTATAGGAAACTGTGCTTCCATCCTCAAGAACCGCCGTTCCGGTATGCGGCAGAACCATTGTCATAACAATGGCTACTACGTAGCCGACTAAAATACCGATCAGAATCGAAGCAGTACTTAAAATTCCCTTCGGATTTGTAAAGTGCTTCAATGCGAGCGTTACAATCAGAACAACCATTCCAAGGAACAGATTCTGCATGGAACCGTAATCGTTCGTTCCGGAACCGCCGCAGAGATAATTGATTCCAACCGGAATCAGCGAAAGACCGATCGCCATAACGACGCAGCCGGTAACAACCGACGGGAAAAATTTACGAAGCGGCTTTAAACAGACGCCAAGCACGCCCTCAAACAGACCGCCGACAATTGTCGCACCAAGGATAGCGCCGTACGTCAGCGCGCCCTGTCCCAGCACGCTGTCACGCTCTTGAATACGCCGAGGAATCCAGAAGATGTACCCATAACAATCGGTACTTTACCGCCGATCGGTCCAATCGAAAACATCTGTACCAGTGTTACAATACCGGCTACTGTCATTGCATTCTGCAAAAGAGCCGTACGAAGTGCACCGTAGCCCGCATCCGCCGTCAGACCGCACGCTCCCATGATGATCAGAAGCGGGGTAAGGTTTCCTACGAACATCGCCATTATGTGCTGCAATCCAAGCGGAATCGCCTGCTTCAGCGGAATCCGTCCTTCAAAGGTGTACGGGGTTCCCATAGCTGAACTTTTTTCTTTTTTCATTGCTTTTCTCCTGCTTTTGTAGATTTGGGCTGCCTTGCCTTTCGGTATGGAATATGCCCTGCACAGCCGGAATTTTTCCGGCAAAGCGTCCTTGTTTTTTCTTATAGATACTTATAAGTTTTTCTTTTTAAACAAGTCTTCTTCATAAGCTGTGCTTTTATGTAAAAAGATTATCATGTTTCTTTTTTCCCGTCAACCCGCATCTTGTACAGAATTCCATAAAAAGGAGACACCGGTCTGTGTTCCTCATCTCACAGATCAATGTCTCCTTGTTTTCTTCCTTCAATTTAAGCGTTCTGGAAATCCTCAATCGCTTTTACGGTGCGGTTATATTCTTCCGTCACCTTCTGCATCAGATCATCCGTCTCGGTCTCCTGCAGCGGTCTTAACCGCTCGGTCAGCTCGGCGCTTGGCTCGTACAGATTTTTAAAACCAAGATTCTGGCACACGCCTTTTAATGTATGAGCTGCACGGAATGCAACCTCAATATTTCCGTCCGCCAGTGCCTGGCAAAGCTCCTGATAGCTCGGATCCTGAGGAAATTTTAAAATGATCCGCTGAATCAGAGATTCACTGCGAAGCCGCTGAACGGTTTCCTCGTAATCTGCTCCCATCTGCATGTAGCAATCTTTTAATGTCATCTTCTCTTCCTCTTCCCTGTATGCAAATTCATTACATATTAATGCAAACAAGTTCTTTATCAATACATAAATAATTATATTTCTCGCGCAAGCTCTTGTCAACTTCTGCTTTTCATTATTTTTGCTATAAATGAGCAAATCCAAAATATTGCACAAAAGAAAGACACCCTCTGTAGAAGGATGTATAATTGAAGTACCAACAAACAACATACTCACTCAAACAAGGGGGTGTCCGTTGCAAACAGTATACA
>ENA-OQER01000038-OQER01000038.1-human-gut-metagenome-genome-assembly--contig:-NODE-38-length-60877-cov-12.998140_pt1 | contig 60877 bp, 70 predicted proteins | sample MGYA00242797_ERZ504639 | MGnify/ENA primary metagenome ERZ504639 (study PRJEB26092, sample SAMD00036306) | human gut metagenome | host: Homo sapiens | study: EMG produced TPA metagenomics assembly of... | reverse complement strand
AAATCGGATGTCTCACGACAACCGATTTTCAAAAACAAACTACTTAAAAACTAATCTACTAAAACAAATCAAAAAAATATCTTTGCCATCCCTTCGGATGATACTTTCTTTTATTTACGATGCAAAGTTACAAAAAAAGATTATTCGAACCAAATAATTTTGCTATTTTTGTATCTTTATGACTAAAAAAACAAAAAATAGGGATAATTCCCTGAGAATCACCCCTATTTGATATTTTCGCTTTGCAAACTCGCTGTCTTACAATGTGCTTTGTTTGCGCAAATGATTCATCTAATTACATCATGCCACCCATACCAGGTGCTGCAGCTGGTGCAACTGGTGCAGGCTCAGGTTTGTCAACCAACACACACTCTGTTGTCAGGAACAAGCCTGCAATAGAAGCAGCATTCTCCAAAGCTACACGCTCTACCTTGGCAGGATCTACGATACCAGCCTGACGCATATCTTCGTAAACGTTCTTGCGGGCATTGTAACCGAAGTCACCCTCGCCCTCGCGTACCTTGTTTACTACTACAGAACCCTCGCCACCGGCATTGGCAACAATCTGACGGAGAGGCTCCTCAATAGCACGCTCTACGATACGGATACCTGTTGTCTCGTCAGCATTATCACCCTTCATATCCTTCAATGCCTCGAGAGCACGGATATAAGTAGTTCCACCACCAGCAACGATACCTTCCTCGATAGCGGCACGGGTAGCGCAGAGTGCATCGTCAACACGATCCTTCTTCTCCTTCATCTCAACCTCAGAGTTAGCACCTACATAAAGGACAGCTACACCACCGGCGAGCTTAGCCAGACGCTCCTGAAGTTTCTCCTTATCATATGAAGACTTGGTATTCTCAATTTCGTTCTTGATCTGAGCTACGCGATCCTGGATATTAGCCTTCTCGCCATGACCATTAACGATAGTTGTATTGTCCTTGTTGACGGTAACCTTGTCTGCTGAACCCAGCATATCCAAAGTTGCCTGCTCCAACTTCAAGCCTTTCTCCTCAGAGATAACAACACCGCCTGTCAATACTGCGATATCCTCCAACATGGCCTTGCGACGGTCACCGAAGCCTGGAGCCTTCACAGCGCAAATCTTCAAACCGCCACGCAAACGGTTAACTACCAAAGTAGTCAAAGCCTCAGAATCAACATCCTCAGCGATAACCAACAAAGGACGACCACTCTCAGCAGCAGGCTGGAGAATTGGCAAGAACTCCTTCAAATTAGAAATCTTCTTATCATAAAGAAGGATGTATGGGTTATCCATTACACACTCCATCTTGTCTGCATCAGTCATGAAGTAACCGCTCAAATAACCACGGTCAAACTGCATACCCTCAACAACACCGATGTTGGTATCACGGCTCTTGCTCTCCTCGATAGTGATGACACCATCCTTAGAAACCTTGCGCATTGCGTCAGCCAAGAGCTTACCAATCTCAGCATCATTGTTGGCAGAAACAGTAGCCACCTGCTCAATCTTATCGTAGTTGTCATCTACCTGCTCAGCATGTTCCTTGATGAAGGCAACGACAGCAGCCACAGCCTTGTCGATACCACGCTTCAAGTCCATTGGGTTTGCACCTGCAGTAACGTTCTTCAAGCCCTCTGTTACGATAGCCTGAGTCAGGATAGTAGCAGTTGTTGTACCATCACCGGCATCATCACCAGTCTTGCTGGCAACGCTCTTAACAAGCTGAGCACCAGTATTTTCGAATTTATTCTCCAACTCTACTTCCTTAGCCACGGTAACACCATCCTTAGTAATCTGAGGAGCACCAAACTTCTTTTCGATTACCACGTTGCGGCCCTTAGGACCGAGAGTTACCTTTACTGCATTTGCCAACTGATCAACACCCTTCTTCAAGAGGTCGCGGGCATCCATATTATATTTAATATCTTTAGCCATAATATATTCTTTCTAATAATGTTTAAATAAATATCTGCAAAAAGTTTTTTTTACCTTTTTACTTTTTTACCTTTAAGAATTACTCTTCTACTACAGCGAGTACATCGCTCTGACGCATCATGATATATTTAGTACCATCGAATTCGAGTTCTGTGCCAGCGTACTTACCATAGAGTACGGTATCACCTTCTTTGAGAATCATCTCTTCGTCTTTCGTACCCTTACCTGTAGCAACGACCTTGCCACGCTGTGGTTTCTCTTTTGCTGTATCAGGGATAATAATTCCACCTACTTTTTCTTCAGCTGGTGCGGGAAGTACCAGCACTCTGTCTGCTAATGGTTTAATGTTCATGATTCTATAATATTTTAATTGTTATACATTTATTTTGCCAACAGGTATTGCTACCCGTCACCCCGCCAGTATACGAAAAACGTGCCAAAGCATCCATACTGACACTTTGACACGTTTAAATACTGACATTATATCACAAAAACTTGTGTTTTATTTCATTTTCCATTGATAATCGAATCTTTCGATATCATCCTCAACCAGTGGATTACCATTCTGAACTTCGATGAAAGTCAGCTGTGTAATCGCCTTGATGGCATGATAATGCTCCAGAGGAATCACCACGGTATCACCAGCCTTCACATGTTTCTCCTCACCATCAAGTACAAAGATGCCCTCACCTTCTACGAATGTCCACACCTCTGAACGATGGTGATGAAGCTGATAACTGATATTCTTACCTGGCTTCAAGGTAATACTCTTGGTGAGCGAATGATTGCCGTCAGCATACTCAGAATCGTCAATCACCCGATAAGTACCCCACCTTCTTTCTCATACATCGGACGCGGAGTAAGATGTTCTACCGCCTTCTTGATGTCCTCGGAATATTTCTTTGCACAGACGAAGATGCCATCAGGACTCGCTGCAACAACAGCATCCTTCAAGCCATCCACATACAGAGGCAACTGGAGCTCGTTGATGACATGCGTATTCTCGCAATGACTTCCCATCACCGCATTACCGATGCTGGCATGATGCAGCTCATCAGTGAGTGTGTTCCAGGTACCCAGGTCCTTCCATTCACCATTAAACGGTACTACAGCTACCGATTCAGCCTTCTCCGCCACCTCGTAGTCGAAAGAGATTTTTGGAAATTCGCTATATCTTGCACGAGTATCTTCAAAGTTCCCACTCTGCATATACTTACGTACAATCTGCATCATATAGCCCAAACGGAATGCGAAGACACCACCATTCCAGTAAGCACCCTCCTCCAGGAGTTTCTCTGCTGTAGGCACATCCGGTTTCTCGGTAAATCTCTTCACCATCTGATACTTCTCTCCTTCAGCAAAAGGAACCACATAACCATATTTTGCACTTGGATAAGTAGGTTTGATACCCATCAGCACGAGGTCGGCGACGTTTTTCTCCACACATTCCACCATACGGGCTATGGTATGGAAATATTCCAACTCGGTATAAGGATCACAAGGCATAATAACCACAACCTCATCATCCTCACATTTTTTCTTCAGTTTCAGATAACTTGCAGCTAAAGCGATAGCAGGGAAAGTATCACGCCTCTCCGGTTCGGTAACCACAGAAACCCGCTCTCCCAGCTGGTTCTGGATGATATCCAGCTGGCTGGCGTTTGTAGCAAGCGTAATATCGTTGGTCAGATTTGCTTCCTGAGCCTGACGTACCACGCGCTGAACCATACTTTCCATCTCCCCATTCTCCTTTTCGAGCAATGGCAAGAACTGTTTGCTTCTAGCATTATTGCTAAGTGGCCAGAGCCTTTTACCCGAGCCACCCGATAATAAAATTAATTGCATATTGTTACTATCTAAATCGTTTATTGTTCATACTTAAGATTTCACAAAAGAACAGTGAGAGACTGCATCACATCAGGAGTTTACTCCCAGTACCAACAGGTCTCAAAGAAGAATCATCCGTGATAATCCGGCTGCAAAAGTACGTTTTTCTTTTGAGACCACCAAGCAATTTCTAAAAAAACTACCTATTCATATAAAAATACCTAGATATTCATATAAAAAAACCTAGATATGCGCAAGAAAGTAAAAAGGAAGAAAAAACATCATTTAAACAGATTAAAAACAAGAAAAGCTGGTTCAAGTTGGTTCAAGTTGGTCTATTTCAATATTTTTTTGCTGATTTATTTCCGATTTTCAACTATTATTATTACCTTTGCGACCAAATATCAGTTTAAGCATACCTCAAATAACTTAAAAAGATATATAAACAACTAGGAGTATAAAAAACATAAGCAAATGACGAACAAGCATTATAAAGGAAATGAAATGATAAGGAGACTGGTGACCGGTGCCGATTTCGTTATTCTCAACATCGTACTGTTGTTCTATACCCAATATGGTCAAGAACTCATACCTGCGTATTTCGACAAAGCAACAAAGATTACCTTTTTTGTTGCCAATGCTGCCTTGTTCCTAGGCGAATACTTCTATTCCACCATCATTCATGTCAGAAAGATCGGGTTCCCGCAGGTTACAAGGCGTACTTTATATCTGGCTGCAGCAACAACATTCTGTTTCTTTACCTTCTCAAGACTACTCGGTCACGGGGGAAAGATGTTCTCCTTTAGCATTATCTTCGGCATAACATTTTATCTGTCTCTCATCATAAGCCGACTCTGCGAGCTCAAATTACTAAAGTATTTCCGCTCTAAGGGCCGCAACTCACGCACCGTCGTCTTTGTAGGTAACGATCCTGCCGTGAGCGAGATGTACAAGACGATGACAGAAGATCCCTCGGCAGGTTATATCGTAAAAGGATATTATGCAGATGAAGACATCACTGATAATCCGGAAGGGTTGAAAAGAATAGGAAACATGAAACAGCTCAAAGAGATTATCTCTTCTACCATGAATGATACCATCAATGGTGAACCTTCCAATATTGACGAGGTTTTCTGCTGCCTGTCGCATAAAGATCCTGAGATCATCAATATCATACACTTCTGTGATAAGAATGTGATACACTTCTACTACCTGCCACGTGTGTTTGGTGAGTACAAATTGCATCTTGATGCCAAGAATTTCATGGGAAGGACGGTATATTCAAACCGCATAGAACCCCTAACAAGCACGTCAAACCGCATTATCAAGCGTAGCTTCGACATCGTGGTGAGCGGGCTTGCATGTTTGTGCATTCTACCATTCATTCCATTCATAGCTCTCATCATCAAGATTCAGAGTCCTGGTCCAATTTTCTTCAAACAGGCAAGAACGGGTCTGAATGGTGATACCTTCTACTGTCTTAAATTCCGTTCCATGCATGTGAACAAGGATGCAGACAAGGCACAGGCAACAAAGAACGACCCACGTAAATTTGCTTTCGGCAACTTTATGAGAAAGACGAACATAGATGAGTTTCCTCAATTCTTCAATGTTCTTAAGGGAGACATGAGTATTGTGGGTCCGCGCCCTCACATGCTGCATCATACAGAGGTGTATGGAAGCCTGATAGATAAGTATATGGTTCGCCACTTCTCCAAGCCGGGTATCACAGGTTGGGCTCAGGTTACCGGGTTCCGTGGTGAGACTAAGGAGCTCTGGCAGATGGAGGAACGTATCCGCCGTGATATCTGGTATATAGAGAACTGGTCGTTCTGGCTTGATATCAAGATTATCTTCATGACAGCCAAGAGCATTATCTGCCCTGATAAGAATGCTTATTAGGAGTCTAGAAAAAGAGGATGTTCCATAAGTTTGGAAAACAGTTGGCGCACAACAGTTGGCCACCGCATGCACATCAGCTGTTGTGCATGCGCATATCAGCTGTTATGCAAGCGCACAACAGCTGTTGTGCGACCGGAGATACTAACTGTCTCAACAACAGATTCCATCTCTTCCAACAACATATACTAGCTTTTCCAACAACATAACCTAGCTCTTCCAGCAACATAACCTAGCTCTTCCAGCAACAAGAAGAGGATGTATCATCAACTTATGATACATCCTCTTTTTAGATATTCTCTTTACTTATTACTTAGATTACTTAGACGGAAGCCTGTTGAGCCAACAGGTAAGGTCATTCAACATTTGGGCGTGATATGAGAAACCATGGGCAGCATCACGGAATCCCCATCCATGTCCGGCAGTCGGATAGATGTGCATGGTACACTCGTTACCCGCCTTGCTCATGGCAGAATAATAGGCTACACCATTGGTTACAGGAGGAACAACCTTATCATCAAAAGACATTAGTATGATGGCACGAGGGGTAAGATTAGGACGAACAGCCTTGTCGTTAGACCACTCTTCTACCAGTTTCTTATTGGTATTACGCTCTTCACCCAAGAAATTCACACATGATCCCTTATGAGAGATACGCTCATCCATTGAAATCACCGGATAGAAAAGAATCGAGAAATCAGGTCGCACAGCCGCCTCTGCATGAGTACTGACGGAAGAAGCCAAATGACCGCCGGCAGAAAATCCCATAATTCCGACATCTTCCTTGTTTATTTTCCATACAGCAGAACTATCACGGACGGTACGCATCGCCTGATAGGCATCACTCAACGGAATATTGCGGTTTCCCTTAGGCATACGGTATTTCAAGACGAAGAAAGCGATACCCTGTTTGTTAAAATATTCTGCCCACTGATGTCCCTCATGGTCCATTGCAAGATGAGAATACCCACCTCCAGGACAATCTACTACAGCTCTTCCTGAAGGATTCTTAGGAAGATAACAGGTGAGTTCACTCAGACCGTCGCTACTGTTCTTCAATACGAACTTGCGAGCGGTAGATTGAGCTGATGCTGTAATTGTTGTCAGCATCATAAGAAAAAAAATCATTGTCTTTTTCATTTTTCTTTTTTATTATGTTGTTTATATCTTTATTCTGTTTTGCTAAGATAATGCAAAGATAGGCTTTTTTCGTTAACCCTATGTTATTTTTCTTCTTTTTTGGTGTTTTTGTTCCAATCGCTTTGATTATTGGTTCTTTTTTGCTATATTTGCAGAAAAATTGCTGTAAACGGCAATCGGAGAAAACATTTCTCTTCTGCCGCTGGCATTTATTTAGGAGTCTCACTTATAAAATATTGACATAGAATAATGAAGGATTTTTTCAAGAACGTGGCAGCCACTATCGTAGGACTGTTTGCCTTCGGGCTGATCATGACCATCCTGGGATTCATCTGTATCATCGGAATGGTGGCATCGAGCAACAGTAAACCGGCACTGAAAGACAATGCGGTGATGGTGATGAAACTACAAGGACAGATTGAAGACCGTACTGAAGACAACTGGCTCGGCGAACTGACAGGCGAGCAGTTTAACAACATAGGCATGAACAGGATTCTCTCTTCTATCCGCAAGGCAAAGAATGAGGATAAAGTGAAGGGCATCTATCTGGAAACAGGTATCTTGGAGACAGATTATGCCACTTTGCAGGAAATCAGAAATGCACTTGCCGATTTCAAGAAGAGCGGCAAATGGATTATCGCATATGGTGATGCTCTCTCACAGGGTGGATATTATCTGGCTTCGGTTGCCAACAAGGTATATGTAAACCCAGAAGGCAATGTGGACTGGCATGGTATTGCATCGCAGCCACAATATATCAAAGATGTAGCAGCCAAGTTTGGCGTTCACTTTACGGTAGTGAAGGTAGGCAAATACAAAAGCTATACTGAAACATACACCGAAGACAAAATGTCGGATGCCAACAGAGAGCAGGTTTCACGCTATATTAGTGGACTCTGGTTACAGATGTTGGGAGATGTGAGCAAAAGCAGAAACATCAGCAAGGATTCACTGAACCGCTATGCTGACGGGCTGATGGTGTTTGATGATACCAAACTACTGAAATCTCGAAAGATGGTAGATGGATTCTGCTATTATGATGAAATCAGAGACGTGGTAAAGAAACAGTTAGGACTGAAGGCAGACGATACCATCAATCAGGTTGACTATAACGATGTAGATATGACTATAGACGACTCGAACCTGATGGGCGAAGAGATTGCCGTATACTACTGTCAGGGGTCCATTGTCAGGATGGAGACTCCTAGCATCTATGATTCTGAGCAACAGATAGTAAGTACAAAGGTCATCAAGGACCTTCAGGAACTTGCAGATAACAGTCAGGTAAAGGCCGTAGTTCTGCGTATCAATTCGGGCGGTGGCGATGCCTATGCTTCGGAACAGATCTGGAGAGCAGTTAAAGAATTAAATAAAAAGAAGCCGGTAGTGGTTTCGATGGGTGGTATGGCAGCATCGGGTGCTTATTATATGAGTATGGGTGCTCAATATATCATGGCACAACCTACAACATTGACCGGCAGCATCGGTATCTTTGGAGCCCTGCCAGATTTCAGTGACCTGATGACAAAGAAGTTAGGCTTCAAGTATGATGAAGTGAAGACCAACCGCAACAGTACCTATGCCTCTGCAGGCATGTCACGCCCATGGAGTGCAGAAGAGATTGCACCATGCAAAGCTATGTGAACCGTGGATATAGCCTCTTCCGCAATCGTGTGGCTGAGGGCAGAAAAATGAGTACCGAACAGGTTGAGAAGATTGCTCAAGGAAGAGTATGGCTGGGTACAGACGCCAAGAAGATCAAGTTAATTGATGGATTCGGCGGCTTGAGCGACGCCATCGACAAGGCTGCAGAATTGGCTCATCTCAGCAGTTATCAGGCGGTAGAATATCCGGCATTGGCTGGATGGATGGAACAGTTGCTGGATATGGCGGGCGGAAACAAGGGAACATATCTCGATGAACAGTTGCGTCTGGCATTGGGTGATCTCTACCAGCCATTCATCATGATACGCAATATGAAGGAGAAAGAGCCTATACAGGCTGCACTTCCTTACGTACTGAACATACAATAACATTTATAATAAGGTATGCGTACATTAATATATAGACATACCGAATTAAGAGAAAGGAAACAGACATGAGAACAGAAGGCGATCTTATCAAGATCAACGACTGGCTGCTACCACTGAGTTGGATTTATGGCGGCATGGTCAGATTTCGCAATTGGCTCTTCGATATCGGACTGAAAAAGAGTCAGTCATTCTCAATCCCGGTCATTTCTGTGGGTAACATCACGGTGGGCGGATCGGGCAAGACTCCCCATGTGGAGTATCTGATACGCTTGTTGCACGACAAGGTAAAGATAGCAGTGCTATCACGTGGTTACAAAAGAAAGACCAGTGGCTATGTGCTGGCAGATAAAGATACGACAATGTCAGAGATTGGCGATGAACCCTTCCAGATGCACAGCAAGTTTGACGATATCTATGTAGCTGTAGACGCTAAGCGTGTGAGAGGAATCGAAAAGTTACAGAATGAAGAACCGACCAAGGATGTAGATGTAGTATTACTGGATGATGCCTTTCAGCATCGCTATGTGAAGCCAGGTATCAACATTCTGCTGGTAGATTACCACCGTCTGATCATCTATGACAAGATGTTGCCAGCAGGAAGACTGAGAGAACCTCTAAGCGGTAAGAACCGTGCAGACATTGTGATTATCACTAAATGTCCAAAGGACCTGAAGCCAATGGAATTTCGTGTACTCACCAAGGCTATGGACCTTTACCCTTTCCAGAAGCTCTACTTCACCTGCATCAACTATGATACGCCAAAGGGAGTTTTTGAAGACCAGCAGATAGCCAAGGAGGAGTTGAAAAACTACCATGCTCTGCTGGTTACTGGTATCGCATCGCCTAAACAGATGGAACACGACCTGAAGCCAATGGTCAAGAGTATGCAGTCGCTGAGTTTCGGTGATCACCATCGCTTCAAGAATAAAGACATCACACGCATCAACGAGGCGTTTGAACAGATGCCAGAACCCCGTCTGATTATCACGACAGAGAAAGATGCCGTGAGACTAAAAGAGACAGATGGACTCTATGAAATAGTTAAGAAAAGCATATACGAACTGCCTATCAAGGTTAGTTTCATGCTGGAACAAGAAGATAATTTTAACGACAAAATTATTAGCTATGTACGAAAAAATTCAAGAAACAGCATCCTGGCTAAAAGAAAGGATGACAACAAGTCCGAAGACAGCAATCATACTGGGAACCGGTCTCGGACAATTAGCTTCAGAAATAACTGACAGTTATGAATTTCCATATAGTGAAATACCAAACTTCCCAGTATCTACCGTTCAAGGTCATGCAGGCAAACTGATTTTCGGTAAGTTAGGAGGTAAAGACATCATGGCTATGGAAGGAAGATTCCATTACTATGAAGGATATGACATGAAGGCTGTAACTTCCCAGAACGTGTGATGTACGAGTTGGGCATTGAAACCCTCTTTGTAAGCAACGCTTCGGGCGGTATGAATCCGGAATTCCAGATTGGAGACTGATGATTATCGATGATCACATCAACTTCTTCCCAGAACATCCATTGCGCGGAAAGAACTTCCCTACCGGTCCACGTTTCCCGGATATGCACGAAGCATACGACAAGAAACTCCGCGACCTTGCCGACGATATCGCTAAGGAGAAGGGAATTGATGCAAAGCATGGTGTATATGTTGGCGTTCAGGGACCTACCTTCGAGACACCGGCAGAGTATCGCATGTATCGTGTATTGGGTGGTGACGCTGTAGGTATGAGTACTGTACCTGAAGTGATTGTTGCCCGCCATTGTGGAATCAAGGTTTTCGGCATCAGCATCATCACCGATCTTGGCGGTTTCGATGTACCTGTAGAAGTCAGTCATGAAGAGGTGCAGATTGCAGCCAATGCCGCACAGCCTAAGATGACAGAGATTATGCGAGAAATCATCCGCAGATCTTAAGTATAAATTATAAACTATTATTTATTTTGGATATCTCAAAGTTAGGTGAATTCGGTCTTATAAACCATCTCACCAAAGGTTATGAAAAGAAAAACGAGTCTACAGTTTATGGTGTAGGCGACGATTGTGCCGTGATGCATTATCCAGACAAGGAGGTGCTCATGACTACAGATATGCTGATGGAGGGCGTACATTTCGACCTTACCTATATTGACATGGTTCACTTGGTTACAAGAGTGCAATGGTAAACATCAGTGATATCTTTGCTATGAACGGAACCCCACGTCAGATGGTGGTAAGCATAGCATTGAGTAAACGATTCAAAGTAGAAGACATTGATGAATTCTATAAGGGTCTTCGAATGGCATGCGACAAATGGGGAGTAGATATTGTGGGAGGTGATACTACCTCTTCTCTCACCGGTTTAGCCATCAGTATTACTTGTATCGGAGAAGCAGCAAAAGAAGAAATCGTATACCGCAACGGAGCCAAGGAAACAGACCTGATCTGTGTGTCGGGCGACTTGGGCGGTGCCTATATGGGACTTCAACTGCTGGAACGCGAAAAGGCTGTATACTACGGACAGATAGAAGATATTCGAAAGAAGATGGCTGAGGCTAAAGCAAATGGTGATAACGAGAAACTGGCTCTTCTGAACAGAGACTTAGAGAATATGCGCAACTTCCAGCCAGATTTCGCCGGCAAGGAATATCTCCTGGAAAGACAACTGCAGCCTGAGGCACGCGGAGATGTGATAGCACAACTGCGTGAGGCAGGTATCCGTCCTACCGCCATGATGGATGTGAGCGATGGTCTGAGCAGTGAATTGATGCATATCTGCGAACAGAGTCATTGCGGATGCAGAGTATATGAGAAGAACATACCTATCGACTACCAGACAGCCGTGCAGGCAGAAGAATTCAATATGAACCTTACCACCTGTGCTATGAATGGTGGCGAAGATTATGAACTTCTCTTTACCGTACCTATCGGTGACCACGAGAAGATTGAGACTATGGAGGGTGTAAGGCAGATTGGCTACATCACCAAAGAAAATCTGGGCAAGTTCCTCATTACCAGAGACGGACAGGAATTTGAACTGAAAGCACAAGGTTGGAATCCGCTGAAAGATTAATTTCAAACAAGGGGATATTTAGTTAATAAACATTAAGCAAGAGAAAATATTTCGTTTTCTCTTGCTCAATTAAAATATTTATTGTACCTTTGCAACCGCAAAAAGCAAGATGGTGCCATAGCTCAGTTGGTAGAGCAAAGGACTGAAAATCCTTGTGTCCCCGGTTCGATTCCTGGTGGTACCACTCCTCCTTTCATAAAAGGCGGTTACTAACTGTGGTTAGGGCCTCTTTTTTTTTATATCCACACCTTAAGGTAACAGATATTACAAACAAGACAAAGTATAGAATTTATTAAACAAACTAAACTTAAAAAGCTTATGAAGAAGATTTTAATAGCTTTATTGGTCTGCTTCTCATTTGTAACAGCCAATGCCAAAGATTACAGTAAGTATTATCAGAACTTACCAGTTCAGATGCAGCAACCAACATTGCCTAGCATCCCAGACAATCATGTCAGTATCTTAGAATGTGGCGGTAATGGTGACGGACTCACCATGAATACCCAGGCATTTGCCAAAGCCATCAGTAAGCTGAACAAGATGGGCGGCGGTCACCTTAATGTGCCTGCAGGTATCTATCTCACAGGTCTCATCTCACTGAAGGACAATATTGACCTGCATCTGGAAAAGAATGCCATCATGTTCTTTCAGAAGACAAGAACGACCATTTCAAGATAGACGAGACTACTGGAAAGAAAGAAAGCCGTGCAACTCCAGCCATCAATGCCAGCAAGAGAAAGAATATCTCCATCACAGGCGAGGGCACCATTGACGGAAACGGAGAATGGTGGAGACCGGTAAAGCGCAGTAAGGTTAGCGATGTAGAATGGAAAGAATTCCAGGCTATGGGCGGAACACTAAACGAGAAGGGTGACATCTGGTATCCTTTCAACCTGAAGCACGAACCTAATGTGGCTGAGAATATGGATGCACAGGAGAAAACCCGAACACACATGATCAGATTCACCAGTTGCGAGAATGTACTCGTACAGGGAGTTACACTTCTGAATAGTCCTAAATTCCATATCATCCCTACCCGATGCAAGAATGTGATTATCGACGGAATCACCGTAAAATGTCCATGGAATGCCCAGAACGGTGATGCGATTGATATCTCCAGCTGTAAGGATGTACTCATCGTAAACAATGTGATAGATGCTGGTGATGATGGTATCTGCATGAAGGGTGGCGCAGGCGCAGCAGGTGTGGCAGCAGGTCCTTGTGAAAACATCAATATCCAGGACAACACCGTATACCATGCCCATGGAGGTTTTGTTATCGGCAGCGAGTTCTCTGGCGGCATGAAGAATATTGTTGTTCGCAACAATACTTTCCAGGGAACAGATACCGGTTTACGCTTTAAAAGTGCAGTGAAGAGAGGTGGAACATCAGAGAACATCTATATCGACCATATCTACATGACCGATATCAAGGATGCAGCCATCACCTTTGAGACCACTTATTTTGACAACCATGTAGGTGCCCAGAAGCAGACAACTCCCGTAAAGCAGGAATTCCTGCCAAACTTTCAGGATATCCACATGAGCAACATCTACGTACGAGGTTGCGAAACAGGTATTGAAGCACATGGTGCAGAAGGTATGGTACACGATATCACCATCAAGAACTCCAATATCTTCTACACCAAGGAAGCCAAGAATATCGATGCTGCCTGCAAAATTCTGTTGGAAAACGTACGTTTTGAAAGTTTCGCAAAGTAAATTTTCTACTCAACATATTCAAGAAGTCTACTTGACAACAGTAAGCGTATGATCGCAAACCGTGAAATGAATATCAAGACCCTCATAAGGCATTCCATAGACCTTATGAGGGTCTTTCTGGTAATGCGGACGGGGATCTTGAGCAAGTACCTCTTTCAATATTTCAATCTTTTCTGCATTCAATCCCTGCAGACGCAGATGCCTGTCAACATCTTCAGAAATCTCTACATCAAGTTTCTGCCATTTGCGGTCATCACAAAACCGCTCCTTGCCCCAGGATGAGAATCAGCATACACCACATACGGCTTGATGTCAAATATCGGTGTCTTGTCCATAAGATCAGCTCCCTTAACATGAATGACAGGACCATGAGGAGTCTCCCATTCGATATGAGAAATTTTTACCGATGAAAGACCTATATTATTGGGACGGAAAGGACTTCGAGTGGCAAAGACACCCACTTTCTCATTGCCTCCCAACACAGGAGGACGAACAACCGGACTGTGCGCTTTGTGCCTATTGGCAGAAAATTCCCAAATCAGCCAAAGATAATCAAAGCCCTCCATGCCACGCAGCGCATCAGGGTTACGAAATTCGGGTTCAAAAACAATCTGTCCTTCCAGTTCAGCTACCAATCCAGCCTGTTTGGGTATGCCAAACTTGCTACTGAAGGGAGAACGAAAATATGCTATTGGTTTTATCTCCATATTTACTAATAATTACACCTTAATTATATATAAGACGAAAAAAGCCATGATTTATTTTGCCATATGCACAAAATAATGTACCTTTGCAGACAGAATAAAAAACAAAAAGAAATGAAAATACAAAGACCATCGTATGAAATCTGGTTACAGAAACCAGGTGAACTCGGTATCTACCAGCAGATAGAACGAGCAGGAAGAGTATGCTATAAAAGTGAGAATAATACCACTGTGAATTCTGCCAAACCTTTCGTGGATCGGATGGTGCAGAGTGAACACTTTGCCATGCTGGAACATGGAACCGTGTATCTGGTATGCAAACATGGAGAGTTGCCGCTTTATACCCACAACAAGTTCTCACGTCTGAAAACTTTAGACGGCAAAGACTATATTACAACCAATCTCCGAGTATTGGCAGAAAACAAGGCGATGGACAACCTGAAGTACCTCAGCAACTATGAAGAAGGTAAGCACGAACTCCGTATTACCGTTCATTTTACTACTCAGATTTCCATAACCCGAGAATATAACCGTCATCGTGCCAACTCTATGGCAGAGCAGAGTACCCGATACTGCAACTATTCGAAGAATAAGTTTGATAACGAGATTACCATCAACCTGCTACATGGGTAGAAGCAGAAGGCTTCGATGGTTCACAAGATCCCAGCGACTACCGAATAGAAGATATGTGTGCTGACATTGCAGAAGGAAGAACTGCAGAATGGAGTAAACTCACAACTTGGATATTCGCCAATCAGGCTGCCGAATATGCCTACATGAAACTGATAGAGGCTGGTTGCAAACCACAGGAAGCACGAGCCATCCTACCATTGGACTGCAACACAGAACTGGTTCATACCGCTTTCGTAAGTGACTGGAAACATTTCTTCGACCTTCGCGCATTAGGTACTACCGGTGCACCACATCCTGATGCCAAGATTTTAGCCTTGCCACTGATGGAAGAGTTTAAGCAGAAAGGTTACCTCTAAGGTTTAAAAAATATTAAATCGCCCTTTCAAAATACAGATTTTCTATTCTTTTGACATAACGAATAGATATATTTTGTATTTTTGCAGTGTGTTTTTCATAGTATTAGATTTAAGGTTATCAAGGTTGGGGCTACGGCGGTAGCCCTTTTTTATTGTCTTTTTCAGCCTTACCTTTCTATTTTTTGCCGATTTTGCCACTTATTAGCCCCCAAAACGCATTTTTTGAAGAAAAACAAAAAAAAGTTGGCAAAAAATTTGGTGGAACCAGAAATTAGTAGTACCTTTGCAACCGCTTAAGAAAACCAAGCTATAGTCATCCAGACTAAAACAATGGAGAGATGGTAGAGTGGTCGATTACAACGGTCTTGAAAACCGTCGTACCGAGAGGTACCGGGGGTTCGAATCCCTCTCTCTCCGCAAGAGCTTCTGAAAGAAATTTCAGAAGGCTTTTTTATTTTCGTATTTGTATATTTCCTTCATATTCATTCACTATCCATGACAAGAAGACTTCAAATGCAAAATTATGCTATATTATTTGGTCATATCAAAGAAAACATGTAACTTTGCTAAAAAGTAAGCTATATGCAAGAAAAGACAAGACAATGATAGATCGCTGTTACATAGAAATCACCAATACATGTAATCTCAACTGCCACTTCTGTCCAAAACATACAAGGAAGAAAAGACAGTTGAGTGCTGAGGAATTCGACCTGCTCACCGACAAGATACGCGGGAAGGTCTGTTTCCTATATTTCCACATTATGGGCGAGCCCCTACTACACCCTCTTCTACCCGAGTTTATCAATATGGCAAGAGAGAAAGGTTTCAAAACCGTACTTACATCCAACGGCACTCTGCTACCCAAAGCTATGGATCTCCTTGACACACTTCCCCACAAAATACAGCTCTCGCTCCACTCACACGAGAGTAATGCCAAGGGAGAGCTTGCCAGTTACATGAACGAGGTGATGACTTTTTCAACCCAAGCAGCAGAGAAAGGAACCTGCATAGTTCTCAGACTTTGGAACCAAGGAGGAAAAGACCTGGAAAATGAGGAAGTAATGGAGCACATCGAAAAATTTGTTCCCAAACCCTGGAAAGAACGACCTGACGGTTACAGACTTGCCAATAATCTCTATCTGGAGTTTGACAGAAAATTCGAATGGCCCAACTTTGATAACCATATCGAAGAAAAGGAAATGATAAAAGGAAATCAGAAATCAGGTATCAGAGAAGAAAAAAGAGAAGTTTTCTGTAAAGCCCTACTCAAACAGATAGGCGTATTGGCAGACGGAACATTGGTACCCTGCTGTTTGGACCACAACGGAGATGTAGCACTTGGGAACCTGCTTGAACAATCGCTGGAAGAAATTCTGGCTTCACCCCGTGCCCAAGCCATGATAGAAGGTTTCAAGCACCATCAAGCCACAGAACATCTCTGTGAGACCTGTGAATCAGCCCTGGTAAGAAACAGTTTTAGAGGAAAAGCAAGAAGTTAACAGGAATTATGAAATATTATACAGCAATGACAATAGCTGGCTCAGACAGTTGCGGAGGAGCCGGCGTACAAGTGACATCAAGACAATGTCAGCACTAGGCGTATATGCCGCATCGGACGGCAACGCGTACACCGGCACCACGAAGGTCGGCAAGGGCAACGCCATCACATTCCGTCTGATCAAGGTCGACGCCAACGGCAAGACACGTGGGACTCGGCCAGGGACCGCAAGTCCAAGGCCGACAAGACCAAGGCGCTCGGCGTCTCCTGGACCTCCGGCAAGGTGAACGAGGACGGCACGATCCCGGACGACTCCGCCATCAGCATCTCCGGCAAGGGCGTCGCGGACGGCAAACTGTCCATCCAGAAAGGCAACCTCGCCGAGCTCTACGTGATCGGCACCCAGGACGCCACCCCGTCCGACGCTGTCTGGTGGAGTGACGGGGCCGCCGTGGCGGTCTCCGGCACCGGCACCGTCTACGGCGTCCAGACCGGCACCGCCAAGGTGAACGTGAAGGTCGGCAACCAAACCGCCACCATCACCATCACCGTCAAGTAAACGGCAACCGCCGATATCCATAAAACATTGAGCCTTGGAATTCAATATCACTCCAAGGCTCAAATCATATTCAAACGCTTCTATACGCATGAAAATACACACATCAAAATCAGCGGATTTAGCATAATCAGCTCAAAGCGTCGTGCAGATATCGCTTTGAGCGGCTGCGCATGATATCCAGTGCAATATCGGCATTGCAGAAATCGATGGTTTGTGAGGTATCAGTACAATCAACTTCGGAAAAATCAGTGATGATTCTGTCGGCGAATTTGCACTTCCTGCAGGATTTGACCGCGTCTTGGTGCCGAGTTCATGCTCTTTGGTACCTTCCGTATACACCCAGAACGGTTTATGGAAGTTGATGGAGAACAGCGTGCCATGATAGGAGTCCGTAACTACACCCTCCGCATATTTCACCAGCGAGAGGAATTCTTCCGGCCCTGCCTCGAGCACATTGACAAGCTCATCGCATTTCGGCACATTGCCGCCTGCGGCGTCAGCACTGCGACAGGCAGCCGACTCGACGAGACAGTTCACGCAGTTGCCTGAATACGCCGACAGCACGCTTGGGACGCAGCAGCGAATAAAACAGCAGATACTGTTCGGGCACGTGTTGCGACTTACGCAACGGTATGCGTTCCTCCCATTCGCCCGCGTGAGCAACAGCGTCGGATCGCATACGTGTTCCACATATTTGCCGCTTACCTGCCGCAGTTTGCCGCATGCGGAACGTTCCCTCGCCGAAAGCGCGCTGAATTCCACCAACGCCGGTCCGATGCGCCGCAGCTCATCGTCGGTCATGGTGGCCGGCGACGAAGCATACGAGATTTTCCTGCAGTTCGCCCATTTCAGCAGGTACGGGTCCATGTACTTCCAGTCGACGCGTTCCAGCTCGTTGGAATGCTTGTTGATGATCTGGTCACTGCCGCTCACGGCCACGTCGAATGCGTCAGCCAGCGAATTCAGCTCTTCCGGCTCCTGATAGCGTCGTTGGCCCACATGTATGTTCGTGCTGATGAACCGCTCGAAATTGCGCATGCGCTTCTTGCGCAGTCCCGCAACCGGCAGCATGGTTAAATCCGCGAGGGACGATTTGAGGCCCAGCCCACGCCAATATAAGCGTTCATAGTAGCGTTCGCCCTCAAGCGGCCGGTAGTCGATGACGGTAACGTCATGCCCCATGTCCGTGATGGTTGATTGCGTGGCATACGCCTGCAATACCGAACCATAATTATAGGCAGCATGATACGTGATTAGACCGATAATATTATGCTTCTCGTCCATATTTCCTCGTCGTTCAAGTAGTTATTTCTTTGTTTTCTCGCTATTGCAGAAGCACTCCGCTTTCTCATTGTTTTCCACTGAATTGCTTATGACGCACCCATGCGATCGCAGCGCTCACGTAATACCATCGATATTTCATCGAAAGCAACGCGATTTGTCGGGTCACAGGAAAACGACCTCCCCGATATCGATCAAGCGGCTGCCGAAAAACCGGCATGTTCACTACTTTTCCATAGTGATTCTTTCGTTCATGACGGTTCCATGGCGCTTCGGGATTGAACAGATCATTGATCATAATGATCGTCAGATGAAATAATGTGTAATCATCGAGCGTTCCATCAGATATTTCCCGAAATTGACGAATGGTATCGCGCATTGTTTCGATCGCAGATATTGTTCGCCGCACATAATCGTTGGAGAACGACCGCACCACGAATCCGCATTGCGGCGGTATTCGTACACCATTTCATCCACATAGCCGATTCGATTCGCCGCCGCGACCGCACGGAACGCATATTCGGCGTCCTCTCCCAAACTCAAGGTTTCGTTGAATCCGTCGATCCCTTTGATCAGCGGCATGCTGTACAGCTTGCCCCAAACAAGCGCGATACCTCGCTGCGGTCGGAGCATATCCTCGCATAGGTCAAGACGCCTGCGTCCCTCGAACACCATGTCAGTTTCAGCATAATGGTGTTCTTCCACACTTGGAGATCCCTCGCCTTTGCCGCCCATAATGACGGCACCAGCGGCGTCGGGAACACCGTTCGCATCGGCATCGGCACCTGCAAGCACGTTGCGGTACGCCCCATCACCACATCGCAGCGGTATCGCACCGCAAACGCAAGCATGCCGTCGACGGCATGCTTGGCGAGCACATCATCCGCATCGAGGAACATCGCCCACTGCCCCGTGGCCGCGCGCAATCCCGCGTTGCGAGCCGCGGAGACTCCGGCATGGGCGATCGTTTCCGTACGAATGCTGACCAATGGCGAATTCCAATTCGAGATCGGTGCCGTTTCGAATGCCGGCTTACCATCGAATACAATCACCGCTTCGATACGGAAGCCACTGCCCTGCTGCCGTTGCAGACTGTTCACGCAATCATGCAACGTTGCAACGTGGCAACGGTTAGACGGGAATGATCGACACTGATGGTATGGCTCATCGTCAGTTCAGCTCCCGTGTGATCACCGAAGCATCATACCGGAACGATACCGGCGATTCGATGCTTTCCGGGAAGTTGCCGATCGCCACGAACGCAATCAGCGTTTCGTAGTCGGGCACGCCCAACAGCTTGCGGATCTCATGCTCCTGCTTCTCACGCATCATGGTGTTGAGAGGGCAGGCGGCCAGCGACTCGCATTCCAATGCGGTCAGGAACGCCATGGCGAACAGGCCTCCGTCGATATACGGCTCGTTGCGTTCCTCAACGCTTACGAAACTGCGCACGTCCACGCTGATCAACGCCAGCACCGGAGGCGCATCGTACCCACGCCACCCGCCCTGCAACGCCAATGCCTGTTCGATGAATTTCGGATTGCTGATCAGCAGCACGCGATATGCCTGCCTATTGCATACCGATGGCGTTTTCATCGACATGCTTACGGCCTTACGCACCGTTCCCATATCAACAGGGGTTTCGGCATACTCGCGTACGCTGGAACGCCCTGCGAACAATGCTGCATAGTCGAGCGATGTGTTGTCGCGTTTGTCTGCGGCACGCACGGTTTTCACGCCCGCATTGCCCGCAACGTCGGCTTTTTCGGCTTGTTCGACGCTTTCGATATCCACCGAGGCCACTTCGTCGGCAAACCATACGCCCACAAACTCAGGAATCGGCTTCTCCAACGCCCGATGCTTGCGCACGTATGCACGAACCACCTGCCGTGCCGCGATATACGTCACATCGTCAACCGGATAGTCGCGTTCCCGCCATTCATCCATCACGGAACGCAACTCCCCGAACGCGGATCTGCCGAATCCCGCACGGAACCGTCTATGCGACAATCCTTTTTCAATACGATGAATGTAATACACCATAGTGCCGCGCAATTGCTCGGATTGCCCCACATTCCATTGCCCAGCACAGAATCTCAGGAACCGTTTGCGCTGCCCCGCATAGTACGAAGCCAATGTCATGTTCGCTTTGCATCCTTGCAATACGCGCCAGACGCGATGCGGAACGATGGTTTTGATTCGCTGCTTCACGCCCATGATTTCACCTTTCCTTGTTTTCTCGACGCAACGACGGCAATACCGCCTGCACCTTGGCCATGACTTCCCTTGTAAACCAGCCTTCACGCAGCTTCTGCCCCAATTGCGAAGCCCGTCGTACCATTCGCGCATACTCGCTTTGCGTCATGCCGTATTCCACGGCCATGGCCTCTTGCAACGATTCGACGGCAACGCCCACTCCCTGTTCGACTACGAATGGTGCGAGCGCCGCCTTGTTCCATATGATCACCGGCTTGTCGGCTGCAAGATACAGCGACAGCTTATGCGGATTGTTGACGGTCAGATATTTGCCGTAATAGCCGCCGCAGGTGTCGAGACTGTCGCCGTCCCAGATCAGACCGAATCGTCCTTCCAGTTTGTCTGGCAGTTCATCGGGTGCGACGATTCCGCGGTACCACGCCGTTTTGCCGTTCCGCCGGTCATATTTCGGCCCGTACAGATTGATGTCGGCTTTGGGGAATCGCTCGGCCAGCCGATACACGTATTCGGCTTTGCCATGGCTGAGATTTCCCGCGATATCGATGCCGTGACGCTGTTCCACGGGCACAGGATTCGCTTGCGGCAGCAGGTAATCAAAAATGCCGATCTCCACGATCGCACGGTCGCGCCGTACTTGCGCAACACTTCGCTCATGCGCGGATTGTGGCTGATGAGCAGATCCGCTTCGGTCACCCATTGTTTGTCGAAATCGGTGTAGGAGTAGCCGCGTAGCTTTCCAAATCATGAATCAGGAAAACAAACAACGCTCCGCGCGCTTTCATCCTACGCACGGAAGGCAAGGCGTACAGCGACACCTTATTGTACATGATGAGCGGAAATTGCACCAACACCACGTCCCCGCAGCGAACGGTTCGTTCCAGCCGATGCCAATCGGCAAGCGTACGCCCAACGCACACCAGCTTGTCGAAATACCCTTTGTTCTCGCCGGGACGCACTTCGAACGGCTGCCAGGATTGGCTTTCGAGCACCTGCCGAATGTCATCGCGCGCTTTGGATCCAGCGTGCGCATGATGCAGCGAACGTTCGCAGATCACGTAGTTCGTCATTGCCAACCTCCATTGTTTGCATATCGTCCGTCACTCGCATTGCTTGCGCCATGCGCGTTATTCTCATCATTCGTTTTCCGTACATGCAGTCGGTTGAATACCGGCTGAAGCATGGCCATAACGAATCGTTCGCGGCACAGCAGCAACGCGATGCCATATATCAGCGCGAACAGGAATCCGCCGAACATCAGCCACAGGAAGGCGTTCCATGTCTCGGCACCGCATATCGCGATCGCGCCCCGCGTAAGGCAGCCTGCCGCAATCGCACTGAGCAGAATACGTATCGGATCGATCGACGTGCGAATGCCAACCAAAAACCCGCGGCACACATATGAGCGCATCGCCAGCATCAATGCTTCGCACAATGAAATGCTGATGGCGGAACCGACCACGCCGAGCTGTGGAATCAGCAGCACGTTTGCGAGTACGGCCAAGCAAGTCCGATCGCGTTCACCATGGCCCATGTACGTTCCATTCCTTTGGAAATCATGACATTCGCAAGCACGATATTCATGGCCGAACACATCACCGCAATACCGACGAATCGTAGCGGAACCGCGGATTCCGCGAAGTCAGCGCCACCGAGCAATGCCACGATCGGGTCGGCAAGCAATATCAGCAGAGCAATGATCGCGGAGCCGAATACCATAACGAAATTCATGTTTTTCGCGATCAGTTCGCCTGCCTGCCGCTCTTTGCGCCGCGCCTGATAATACGAAAGGCGTGGCAGCATCACGTTGCCGACGGAATTGACGGCGGTGACGAGCACGGATTTGATTTTGGATACCAGCTGGTACAGGCCGACCATATCGGTGGTGCCAAGGAAGCCGAGCATCACAATGTCTACTTGAATATACATGCCGGATGAAATGGATGCGATGGTGAACCATAGCATCGGTTTGAAATGGCGGGAAATATTGAGATGTCCACAATTGCGGAAGTCCACGAACCTGCGTAGCCGCAGGAGATTGAGCACGTTGGATCCGTACCCGGCCACCACCACGATCAGGCCGTATATCGCGTAGTCGCCGCGCTGCCGTACAAAAGCGAACATGAGCACCAATGCCAGCAGTTTGAAACATACGCTACGCACGGTGATGTATTCGTATTGTTCCAACGCCTGATAGAACCATTCCACACCGAACGAGGAAAGCCAGATGCCAGGCCGAAAAGCGCGAACAGCCCGAATTGCGTGTTCATTTTCGGTACGGTGAACAGGCACGCCAGGTAGACCGCGAACACCATGGTGGTGGAGCATGCCAGAATAACCAGCAATTCCAGCACCGTACGCGATAGTTCCGCGCGGTCGTCGCGTACGCGAGCGCAGACGCGCACTCCGTAGTAGGTAACGCCCAGGAGGGCCACCAGCGAAAAGTATGAGGCCACGGATTGAGCGAACGCCACATGCCCGGTGCCACCGGTGGAAAGCACGCGCGACACGTATGGCACGGTGATGAGCGGGAAGATCACTGACGACGTGGTGACGATCATGTTCATCAGCACGTTGAATTTCACGGATCGAATGCGCACGTCGGTTGGATGCTTGGCCGGCTTGCTGGACGGCTGCCCGACCGGCTTGGTCGGCTGACGTTCAGGCATAAAGCACCACCCGCTTGGCGAAGGCGCGTTTGCGTATGCGCACGGAGTTCACGAAGAATATCAGCACCACCCAAATAATGATGTTTCTGAGCATGATCTGGTTGAACATGGTTGACATCCAACGGTTGGAGAAAAAGCTGACTTCGGTATCGACATCCAATAATGACGAAAAGAAGCAAACAGCATCTCAAACAACCAACGACAAATACTCATTCCCTGTTAAAAGGACGAGTTCTTGTTTGTCACTTCTCCATTCGGTATGCGTCAAGACCCTATGGACAAAAGCAAACAGCAGATGCATAAGGGCATTGACATCAGAGCCAAGCATGATGATGTGCTGGCAACCGAGAATGGTGGCAAGGTGGTAGCTGTGAACCACAATGCCAATACTGGCGGTGGCAAGTCTGTGACAGTGGAATACGCAAGATCGGACGGAAGCAAGGTGCAGACCACATATATGCATTTGGACAGTATTGCCGTGAAGGTGGGTGACGAGGTAAAAGCAGGACAGAAATTGGGCGTATCTGGCAATACTGGAACGCGAACCACAGGTGAGCATCTGCATTTCGGGGTGAAGACCATATCGGCAGACGGCAAGACAAGGGACGTGGATCCTGCATCGTACTTGGCGGAGATAGCGCAGAAAGGCAATCTGAAGCAACAAGCATTGTATAACGGCAATGACCTGTTGGCAAAATACAAGGGAAATAGTTCGGCAGTGGACACGAGTCTGTCACCTGACGATTGGATGAAGAAATTGCTTTCATCCGAGGACGCAAGCACAGGATTGTCAAGTGCAGATCCTATTATGGGATTGGTGACTACCATGTATAGCAGTCTGCTTGCCCTCGCTGTGCAAATAGACAGTAAAAGCGAGGAAGAGCAAAAAGCGCAAATCTCAGAAGCTGTAAGCAAAAGGCAGGTGGACTTGAAACCGTTGATGCCGACTATGAAGGAGTGCGTGTTGAGTATTGGCGATAATGGAAAGGCTGTGTTGCAAGCGGACAATGGCACTACCAAAGTGACGAGAGAACTGACCAATGCGGAGTTCTGTAGATTGTCGCAAGTGTTGGGTGATACCAACCTGAGCAATGATGCCAAGAAAATGCGCATCGCTGGAATGGTGAATACTATCGTGCTGACGCAACAGGCATCGCAAAACTATGAGCAAGTCCTGGAACAGCAAGAAGGTCGAAGTCAGACAATGCAAAGAAAGTAAGATACTTGGAGGTTCCACATCTTGGTCAATAGAAAACGAATAAAAAAGTATTTGAGCTATGATTAAATGTAACGTAAGTGTGTGCGGAACCGTCAGCAAGGCTGCAGTGGTTCGCAATGGGAAGGACGGAATGCCTTTTACGACATATTCCATGGATGTAGTGGTGCCAGCCAAGAGTGGTATCAACAAGACCGTGATTGTCAGTTGTATCATGGATGGTGACGATGCGGAAGGCATTGTCGTGGGCAACCGCATTGAGTTGAAAGGTGTATTGACCTTCAAGAAGAAAGATGACAACCTGTATTTCAACTTGAAAGTATCGGAAGTGAACCTTTCGCCTGTATCGGAAAGCAAGGATGGCATCGTGGGCGACATGGAGTTCAAGGGCAAGGTCGGTAAGGACATTGATATGAAGAAAGGCAAAAATGGTAAGGCTTTCCTGATGTTTTCTGCTTTCAGTGCAGAGAAGATTGAAGAAGAATTTGTCTTTACCTGGGTGCGCTTTGTCCGGTTCTCGGAAGAAAAGGAAGAATGGCTGCAGTCGAAAGCCACCATCGAGGCAAAGGGCGAGTTGGAAATCTCGGTGTATAACGACAGACTCAACTTAGGCTGCAAGGTGGCGGAGTTGAACCAGTGGAGAAGAAACCGTATCATCCTAACAATTAGCAAGTATGGCATATTACAATAAGAGTCCACAGAATAATGGCGATGGAAAGAATGCTGAGGACAGAGCTTGGACACCTTCGCCAACATGATGATAGAGAAAATCGAGTCGTTGGGAAGCAAGGACGGATGCAAAAGCCTTGGTTTACGGAAGGTACATTGAGTTGGCCGAAGAACCTGTCTGGCAGGGAGTATAACGGCATGAATGCCTTGTTGCTCACCATGCTCTGCGAGAAGAAAGGCTACGAGTTGCCAGTGTTCTGCACCTTTAACCGTGCAGTGGGTTTGAACTATCAGACCGACAAGAAGGTAACAAGAAGCAGATGGTGGATGCCAATGGCGAGCCGTTGCCCAAGGTTGGCATCAATAAGGGAGAGAAGAGTTTTCCCGTGATGCTGACAAGTTTCACCATTGTACACAAGGAGACAAAAGAAAAGATACCCTATGACGACTACAAGCGAATGAGTGCTGAGGAGCAGAAGGAGTATAATGTCTATCCGAAGTTGAATGTGTACCAAGTCTTCAATGTGGCACAGACCAATTTGAAGGAGGCAAGACCCGAACTGTATGCCAAGTTAGAAGCCGAGAACAAGCCAGAGAAAGCATTGGTGCAGGAAGGTGACATGTACTCGTTTCCTGCCGTAGATAAGATGTTCAAGGAACAGAAGTGGATTTGCCCCATCAACATCGAACACCAGGACAATGCGTTCTACTCCATTTCCCGCAACCAGATAACCATTCCTGAGAAGGCACAGTTTAAAGACGGTGAGTCGTGGTATGGAACAGCGTTTCATGAGATGGTTCACTCGACAGGAGCAGAAAATCAGTTGAACCGTTTGCATCCTCAATCGGGCTTTGGCTCAGATGAATATGCAAGGGAGGAACTTGTTGCAGAGTTGGGCAGTGCGTTGGTGTGTCAGAAGTATGGCATGACCAAGAATCTGAAGGAAGACAGTGCCGCCTATCTGAAATCGTGGCTCGCAGTCTGAAGGAGTCGCCAAGTTTCATCAAGACCACCTTGATGGATGTGAAAAAGGCAACGTCCATTCTCACGCAGAGAATAGACGAAGTGTCTTTGGAAATGAAGGAGCAACAGAGTGAGGATGTTGCAGCTTCAGTATCGGAAGAAAACAAGGATGCGAAGGACATGAAGCAATCTGCATCATCAAATGATAATGAGCAGACTGATGTAGAAGAGGAAAAAGTCGCACGGTCTGCGTTCCGTCGGTAACGGGTCAATCTGTGGCAAACATGCAAAAATCCAAGATGCGCACATATATAATAATGTGTAGGCATCTTGGATTTTTCGTTTTGGGAGTTTTATTCTTCCTCCTCATCATCTTCTTCGGGTGATAGCCATTTCTGCCAATCTTTCTCATCGATGGTGAGGTCGTCCATTTCCCAATCATATGCGAGTTCGGGCATTGGGTCACGAGAGTAAGGAAAATGGATGGTATAGCCGATTTGTCCATAGGAGACATGGAGCTGAGTGACGCAAAGGTCTCTGCCGAAATAGCTTCGGGTGGTAAGGTATTTGCGCCAGTCGAAACGCTCATTGAGAATGTTTCGACATAGGCGGTAAAGATATTGTTCTATTGTCATACGGCTTGAAGTTCCAACTGTGAATAATATTGTCTGAATGCCTCATAAAGGTCAGCCATCATGACTTCGGCTTCCTCCATGTCTTTGACTATATCGGCAATGTGGTAAGGTGCGCCATTTTTGCCGTGACCGTCTGAGCCAATCCAAATGTACGCTTCCTCGTCAACATCAAAGTTCTCATAATACTCATGGATATTGTCGATGAAGGCTTCCATATCATTGTCTTCAAGTTCCACGCTGAAATTGAAATCTTGACCATAGGAAGTATATTTGGCGAAGTTTACATCTGTCTTGCCATTTTGTGGCTCGGAGAAATCAACGCTCCATCCTAATATTTCGGCTATCTCCGTTATCTTTTGCTGTATCATATATTTTGATTTTTAGCAGCCATAGGCAAGAAGCCTACGGCTGATGAATGGTTTAAACTTCTTCCCTGTCATACATGTCAGACAGAAACGACTGCAATCTCTCGTCGGGAATGTTTCCGATTGGGCAAGGCTTGAAGCTCTTGTCCTGCAATATCGGTATCTTGGGAAGGTTATGTCCGACATCCACGCTGATACTTTCCATTTCCTTGATGGAAGCATAGCCATATTCTGTATCGGCAAGACCGACAACGATAGAGAACAGCGTGAAGTCATTGCCTTCCGGCTGACCTTCCAATACATACCAACGGACTTTGCCGATGAAGAAGACGCATTGGCAAATGGCATCCTTCTTCTTGCCGTCCTGTGAATAAAGCGGATATTGCTTGAACTGTTCCGCCAACTGTGGTGTAATCAATCTGCTTGTCATAACTGCATTATTTATTGGGTGAATACTCTGATGAAGATGGATAGTAGAGCTGCTGCTCACGCAAGGCTTCAATGGCTGCATGTGCCAAAGTGCAAGCCCATTCATTGCGAAGGTCATAATAGCCCTTCTGATAGTTTATTGCCAACTGCTCCATGAAAGCCATCATCACCTTGAACTTCTCGTTTACAAGAAAGCGGTGGTCATTGGCAAACTCTGCACCCACCTTGGATGCGGAACACATCTTGCCGTTCACGAAGTGTGAAAACTCATTGGCAAACTCCTTGTCTCTTTCGTTAATCATATCGTTCATATCTGTTCGGATTAAATTGTGAAACTTCTTTTTCTTCCCTATTCTCGAAGCCTTTACGACTTCATCGAGGGAATTGATTTTACGTGCAATCAAGAGTTCGGACATGGAGGCAGACAAGACAAGGAATTGGGAGATTATTTCATTGGAATACCCCAATCTTTGATTGGTGGAAGGCTGCTGATGAAATAACCTGCTAATAGCAAGGCGGTACTTGACAGTCTGGTGGGCTGAACTAAATTTGCTAAGGAAAAACAAGGGAGGATGAAGGTGTATGGGAGATGTGTAGTGACTAAAACAGGTAAGATTACCACTTTTTGATAGTGGAGATTATGTTTGTTCATTATTGCAACCATGTTCATTCTCATTGAACAAGACTAATACATTGAACATATTCCCGATTTTTGTCATTTGTGTCAGTTTTCAGGAATGAATATGTGAAATGCTACTGACATCTCAGTATTTTTGGCTTGAATTGTATGAGGTTTTGAATGTAAAACCACATAAAAGACGATTTTTATTCCCGATTTTTGTCATTAATGACACTTTTCGGGAATGAAATTCTTTCTTTTCCGATAAAAAACGTACCTTTGCATTCCCGAAAGTTGACACTAATGTCACTTTTCGGGAATGACTATGATTATAAAAAGAGATTATTATTTACAACAACTTATATCAAGCAAGTCAAACAATCTCATAAAGATTGTAACTGGAATTAGAAGAAGTGGCAAATCGTTTCTTCTCTTCAACTTGTTTCACAATCATTTGATTGAAACAGGAATAAGTGAAGACCATATAATAGAAATTGCATTGGATGATCGCCTTAACAAGAATTTGCGTGACCCTGATGTTATTCTTCAACATATTCATGAACGTATTGTAGATGATAAACTCTACTATATCATATTGGACGAAGTGCAAATGATAGATGAGTTTACGGATGTGCTGAATAGTCTTTTGCATATCCGCAATGCTGATGTATATGTCACAGGAAGTAACTCCAAATTTCTATCCAAGGATGTGGTTACAGAGTTTCGGGGACGTGGTGATGAAATCCATCTGTTTCCATTGTCTTTTGCTGAATTATATAACTCTATAGGAGGTGACAAGTTTGAATTGTGGAAAAGTTATTATACCTATGGTGGACTACCTGGTATATTAGAGTTGGATAGCGAGAAGAAGAAAGCTGCTTACCTCCGCTCTTTACACGAGACAGTGTATCTCAAAGATATAATAGAGAGAAACAACTTGAAAAACAGCGAAGAGTTTATGGAATTGATGCGTGTGATGGCTTCATGTATAGGCTCTCCATGTAATCCTAGCAAGTTGGAAAATACATTTAAAAGTGTAAAGAATGAAACGCTTGACAGAAAAACCATATCCAAATATCTTTCCTACATGGAAGATGCTTTTCTTATAGAGAAGTCAATGCGATATGACATAAAGGGCAGAAAATATATAGGTACACTTTCCAAATACTATTTCCAAGACATCGGATTACGCAATGCCTTGCTGAATTTCAGACAGGTGGAAGAGAATCATATCATGGAAAATGTCATATACAACGAGTTGCGCTTACGAGGTTTCTGTGTTGATGTTGGTATGGTAGAGGCAAGGACTGCAAAAGAACGCAAACAATTGGAAGTCGATTTCGTTGCAAATATGGCAGACCGTAGATATTATATTCAATCAGCATTTGCAATGCCTGATGATGACAAAAGAGAGCAAGAATGCGCTTCATTAAAAAAAATCGACGATTCCTTTAAGAAGATAATCATAATGCGCGATGACATAAAACCGTATCATGACAACAATGGATTTTATATTGTTGGTTTAATGGATTTCTTGCTTAAGCCAAATTTGATAGAACAACTATAACATAGCAGAAAGAGTCCATTCATCACGAACGGACTCTTTCTTTTGATAATCATTGTTTTGCAGATTACCGCTTATCGTATGAATGATAGTAAAACACATTTACTGTGCAAATAGTCTGACAGCCGTATGACGGTTGACTGCAATTGGTAAATACTTATCAATACCGCCCTTACTTTTTGATATTATCATGGACTTGTCAATGCCTCTTGCCACAAGCTGTTGCGTGATATAATCCGCTCTTGACTTGCTGAGAGGATTGTTGATGCCATCGTTTCCTGTGGCACTGTCGGCAGCACCAACAACGGAAATTTTGAGATGATAAGCCTTTGCTACACGAGCAAGCTCATCCAAGTTTGCCATCTGTGAAACGTCAACCAACTGCGTGGTTCCAATCTTGAAAAAGAAGAACACTGGCGAACCGATGCACTTGGTTCCACCTGCCATTTCTGCAACGTATTTGTTCCAAGAAACAGAATCAGAAACGGAGAAACTATACTCCAGAGAGCGGCTTGTTTTGGTTTTCCCATGCCATTCCAATCCTTGTGAGCCAATCTTGCACGGAGCGAGTTCAAACCGCTGTAGTCATTTTTCGGGTATATGCAATACTCCGTACTATCCGCATAATATGTCAGGCGGTCGGCATAGGCTTTCAGCAATCCTTCGATCTCCAAGATTTTTCTCATCTCAGCGATGACATTTGCATCCTCCGCATAAGCTTTGCTTAACTTTTGGTTGCGAGCCAACAATTCATTGGTGTAATCTGCCAGCCATTTGTTCTGGTTGATATAAGGAGCGGCATCTACAACCTTCTTCCAACCGACCTTTCCGATGTTGAAAGTCAGTCCGGCAGACAAGGTGAACAAATTGTCACCAAACTTATTGGATGCGCCCACGCCGTCATAGTCACGGAATGTGGTTGCACCACCCAATTCCATGTTGACTGCCAAACGCTTTGTTAAACGATATTGTCCAAGCACTCCATAGTTGATGACAAACGGACTCTTGCCGTTATCCTCGTTATGGATAATACCGCAACCAGCATACGGAATGAATCCCCATCTTTGTGTGGTGGCATGGTCTTTGACAAAACTATTGGTCACATTCCAAAGAAAATCCGCATGAACCATCTTGTAATCACGGACATTCTTGCTGGCATCCTTGAACTGAAAACCTTGGAAACTCAACCGCCCCCCAATCTCTGGCGTGAACCACTTTCCTGCCTTTATTGCCAGGGAAGGTTTCATCCTGTCGAACAAGTTTCCTTTACCATGCGGTTTTCCTACAAAAGCGGAAGTGCCACCCGATACACCAACGAACCAGTTGGAAGACCATGCAGAAGGAACTGCCACTTCTTTGAGGTATGTAGGCTCAATCTGTCGGAGCATATCCTCATTTATGCCAGACGGCACCAAATCATCCGTGCCATCATCCATAGTCTCTGCATTGACTTGCATTTGTCCGCATAGGCACAATGCCATCATAAATATTGCTTTTCTAATCATAAATTTCAATTTGTCGATTATTTTTTCTATTAACGCTTTCTACCCTTGCTGCCTTTCGGTCGCATCATCCTGTTTGCCATCGCAAGGCAGCGGTGCGCCCAACGCCTGTCATCCTCGTCATCGTTGCGCCCCCATTTCATGTCGTTGCTGCCACCGCCTCCGCCACCTTGTCCTTCGGCAAAGTCGTGGCTTGGTCGATGTAGCCAAGATATAATAATGTGGCACAATGCAGAACTTCTGCGGTGTGCTCGGCTATGGTTTCCAATGGCGAACCGTCAAATGCTACTTTGATTTCAGGTGGCAACGATGCCATCTTGGAACGGTAGTCAGTGACCATGCTTTCCAACATAGCTGTCTTGATAAGTGTGCCAGCACCAGTCTGAGCTTCACGAGAGAACTGCATGGCATCCTGTCGAAGCGTCTCTGTCCGCTCCTTGACAAACTCCATGTCCTTGTTCAACTCATCCAACTGCCGGTCAGCTACAGCGAGCTTGTCTTTCTTGTCAGCCAGTTTCTCATCAACGGAAGCCAACTCATTTTGTAATTTTTCCAACTTCTGCGACAGGATGGAACTATCTCCTTCCTTGTTGGCAATCTGCATCTTCAACTTGTCAATCTCCAACATCTTCTGATGTTTCTCTTCTTCCAGATGTTCCACCATAGAAGAGAGACCTTTCACACGACGTTCTGCCAGTGCTATTTCCACCCGAAGGTCGCTTACAGCTTTGTTAAGGTTTTCCAGCTCCTCTTCCTTTGAAGAACATTCCTCAGACAGGTGTTTACGGTATTCCTCCGTAGGTCTGTGTCGTTGCCGAGTCTCCGTTTGGCTCGTTCCACGCACCAGTCCCCAAGCTCATTGACCATCGCCAACTCGTCATGAAGTTTCGATGTACGTTGACTATATTCCCGATTGTTGGCACCTGCGAAGATTTCTTTGAAGGCAAACTTGCCGTCCTTGATTGGCAAAAGAACGCAATGGATGTGTGGTGAAGTCTCGTCCAAGTGTACATAGAAGGCAACGATATTCTCCTCACCATACTTTCCTGCGACAAAATTATAAATGTCCGTCGCCCATTGCTCAATCTCAGGCATACGCTTGACGGCATAATTTTCCTTGTTGTCACCAGGCTTAAATACAACCTTTTGTTCACCGAAGGCAAGTTCTCGCATCTTCCACTGTGAACCGCTAAAAATGAAATCCGCTACAGTTCTGAAGCGTGGCTCTGCCAACCCCTCATTCTTGTCTTTGATGCCACGAGCTGCCAAGTTCTCAGCCATCAACTGTGGAATAGACTTACTCTTGTCGATAGGTGCTATCTTTCCTCCCTTGGAAATCTGGAAGTTCAGATGCTGTCTACCGAGGTCATAGTTGCCTTTTGCAATAGCCACCTGCCATGCCCTGTCGCTCCAGTTGCGTTGGTATTCACGGCTGAGAGCGGCGGCGCATCCCTTACGTCCCCTGACGTTCAAAACCTGCTTTGCTATTCTTTCCATATCTCTGATATGCTTATATGTGTCAGTAAAAACAGTGTCCCAGCTTGCTGCCTTGGCGGACACTCTCCCGAAGACTGATAGGTCGTAGGGGTAATGAGTTACCACACTCCCTAAATTCGTGAACAGCGGGCAAGCCCGATGCGCTAAAAAAGGCAAGCCACGATGAGTGCGATATGCCAGTACCGAACCGTGAGGTCTTAAAAGGAGAATGTCCGTAAGGCAGCTATAATGGAACAGAATGAACTCTACTTATGGTTGTCCGCCTTGGCGGTTACAACTGGCTTAGCAGCTGTCTCAACTGTTGAGGTAGGACAGCAAACCTTATAAGCGGAACACAGGGATTGGAAAAGGCTCATGTCTTCAGCTGTGTTCAATTTGACGGAAGCAGCCTTTCCATGACTGGCGATGTCGGGCAGTTCCTTTATCAGAAGGAACAACTGGAGCCAGTCTCGATTGAGGACATGAGCAAAGAAGTTAAAGATTGCTTTACACAACTGGTGTTTGCTGCGTTCTTTCTCACCTATGAGTGAGATGCTATCCACGAGTCTGCCAATCATACAAGTGGCAATATCATCAGATGAAAGTTGGTTGTCAGATGATGTAGAAGCAGAGTTGTTTTCTTGCGATAATGCTACCGCACCCTTTATAATCTGCCTACATACAACGGCTGTCTCTTCTGTGGTGGAAGTGCCATTGAACCAACTGTCCATTGTGAAACGGATGATTGGTTCCAATATGTTATTTCGCATTGTTGGAACGTTACCGTCCTTCATGCCAATCATCGTGATGATGGTGTATTTCGTTTCAAACTCCTTGCAGTGTATCAGCCCATGTTCCGTTAATTTTTCGAGGAACTGACGCACGGTGGCACGATGCCAATGCCAGTCCTCCGCAAGTTGAGTTTTGGTTGTGATAAACTGAAAATCTTTCAATTCGTCTGCCACTTCCTTGCTTACGGCTTTCGGCATGTAGTGCTCACAAGCCTTGTCCAGCAGATAGCAGAACGCTTCGTGTTTGGAATACCGCTCGTTATGTCGGTCCTGGAGAGATGCCAGGAAGCCGACAGAGAGACTTACCTTTATATTTTCCTTTGGTATATGTTTCATTGAAAATGTCTTGTTGATATTGTGAAATAATGATTCTCATTTTAGACTGAGTGTTGTAGAATGTGCCAGTACCAAGTGGCATTTTCCAAGAATGGACTAAAAGTAGAAGTTTACGATGTCCTCATGACATTGCGCCAAGTGTCTGCCACTGTCAGGACACTGTGCCTTGAAGATGACCTTTGAGGACGGATAGTAGATGGATGCCACCAAGAGCAAGCCTACCATCACCCCCAATGTGTACAAATGGGGAGTGAACATGAACACCAATGAGGCTGTAAAAGCGATGGCACGTGATTTTCTGTTGTCATGCAACCTATGCAGCAGATTGTCTGCATAAGAGAACTTGAACAGCAACAATGCCAACAGTGCCGTTACATGAGCACCAATCTCGTTGGGCTGTACTTGATATGCCACGAAACTGAACATCAATATTGCCATCAGCAACAGCAATGTGTACAGTTTTCGAAAATTATGCGAAAACACCATGCGGAGATAAAATCCCTGCATCATCCGATTGTTCTTCCTGTAGCACATCGTTGATGCCAAGAGAAGAAACATAGGGAAGAAAAGAAAGATAATCTTGAATATCATAGATCAAATTGTAATGTAAAACGGTCAATAACCTTCGAATAGCTCCAACTCAATAATTCCATAGGTGACTTCCATGAAAAGTCGCTCGACATCCGCCATTGTCAAAGCATTTGAAGCAAGGCGTTTCTTGAAACCAGCATCCTTTCTCATAAGAATCTTGGCACTTCGGTCAATGTCAAGCAGGGGAATATGCCACTCTTGCCCACGGACATAATCATTGTTGGAATGACAGGCCCGAAGGTAATACACCGACAGCAGACGGTCAGCACCATGCCATGCCGTGAAACTGCGGTGTCTTTCCAATGGAACGAACTGCCAACGTCTATCCATGTGTGGCATTTGTGGATGATGTCCACGATGTTCTGAAGCTGCATGTCGCTCATAAATGGAACGTAATGTCACATGAAACACATCAGCATGTCCGCCTTGTCACGCTTGTACTTGAAGAAGCCTGTCCTCGCTTGCAGTTCCATTTCGTGGCACAAGTCACCGTACATGAACTCCAAGGACTCATAGATTGTCACCATGACGGAGTGGACATTTCCATTGGCATCCGTACTGGCATTCATCTTGTACATCCGCCCGAAATTAGGTTGGAGAAGGCACAGCAGAACTGTCCGAACTCTGTATGTATGGAAGTCACCTTGTGGTAAAGGATGACCAGTTCCATCTGGTCTTCGAACAGGTTCATCACCTCTTCGAGAGGACAAGGCTTTTCCAATTTGAAGTCAAGCAGGACATAGCCGTCTTCATAGACTGGCTGTTCCATGCGCTCCTGGTTGATAAGCTCTGGCAACTGCAATGGTGCAAGTGCCAGGAAGTCGTTGAGAAATTTATGCAGCATAACTATTGTGTTTATAATGAAGAAATGTATAGCTTGATGAACATATCTGGTAACCCGTCTGTCATATTCTTGTCCATCTGCAAGGAACGGCTAAGACAGGCGATTGTGCCTAAGGCATCTATTGACAGTTGCACCAAATCCTTTCGCTGATTCTCTGAAAGCATCGCCATTCCGAAGTCATCAATGGACAGGAATGGTTGCAGTATCATCCAAAAATAGGCAGTCCGTTGTTCAGCGGAAGTAACCTTTCCACTCTTAATATCAGCAACGCAAGTCTGCGCATTGGCGATGATTCTTCGATTGGTACGAACCGCCATATATGCCACGGCATCCCTTGCCGGTAAGTTTCCTTTCCTTGAAGATTGAGCAATCATCTTGCACACATCTTCTGTTCCACTTGTTATATACGAAACTGACACGTCGCTCATCTCGTATAGATGAGATAGAAATGTTCTGAACAGCCTATCCTCCGTTTTCAGAAAGGCGAGGAATTGTGATTGGTTGGCAATGCTTCCTTCTTAACCTTCTCTAAGAAGAAATGATAGGTGGTCAAGATCCTTGTCTTGTCACCTTTATATAATGGTATGGTGTCCATACTCTCAAAAAACTTTGAAGCCACCAAGGAAAGGCTGTCCGTTTCCTTCTTACTTTTATAAGGTGAGGCGTTCATCTTCAACAGGAGCACATCCTTGAATGTCCTTCGCTTGGCGGTAGCTATGCGCATAAACTCGTCACGGATGGAGTCATGGACAATGGAAAATTCTTCCATTGGAAACGAATGTGCCTTTTTGATGGTGTCTCGCATCAGACAAGCAGAAACCGAGTCTTCTAAAGTACGCCATTTGGATATTTTGTTGGCAAGGTGTTCCATAGACAAATCCTTGTCTGATTTCATCCTTGAAAGGAACACCTTTTGCGCATCCAATGCCTCCCTTGCATCATGGAAAGATGATTCACTGGCATTTTTTGAACAGGATGCCAGCAAAAGAATGGCAAGTATGATGGCAGACAACATGGACATATGCTTTCTACCTTCAAAGTATGATATGCGAAAATTTGAAGTGCAAGATTGTTTGCACTTCACCCTAAATCGGCTTTTTGCCGCAGATACGATAATATTTATACTTTCCATTTCGGACTTTGTTTGAAATTTACAGTGCGAATTTACGACTATTTATCGGGTATTCATTCAAACTAAATCAAACTTTATGTTTTATTCTAATTCATACTTTATGGCATGATATGAAATGATAATATATCCAAGAAAGTGCAGTACAACAATCTTTAATTAACTATAATAATTATCAGAGTATGATTATACTTTGATGGAATATAAGTATCTTTGTCGGCAAATTACAAATCAGTGTATAATAGCTATGGCAAAAGTAGGTTACATATTTAACTCGGAGCAGTATGACACATTCACCTTTGACCGGGCTTGGATGGAGAAGTATGGCTGCTGCCGTATCATAGAAGATAGTGCAAGCCAAGAGAAGACACGCCCGGAATGGAAGCAGCTCATGGATTGTCTGAAACGAGGTGACGAACTGGTCATCTCGAAGTTCAGCAATGCACTGCGTGGCGTTCGGGAATTGGCGATGTTCCTGGAGTTTTGCAGGGTGAAGGTGATAAGGATAATATCCATTCAGGATAAGATTGACTCAAAGGGGGAGTTGTTCCCAAGTACATCAATCGCTGATGTGCTTTTCATGTTCGGTTCGTTGTCCGAAGAGATAGTTGCCTTGCGCAAGGCTGCTACTCATGTGGAATATATCAATCGGGTATTAAACCAGCCAAGAGTTCAACTCCAAAGAAAGGCATCGACCGTGAGAGGAATATCGTCAATATGTATAACAACAACTACACTATCGATGACATCTGGAAGGTCAGCGGCTTCAGGAGCCGCAGCTCGGTGTTCCGCATACTCAACAAGTATGGGGTGAAGCTGAACCGTGGCAAGTTCAGCGGACCGCTTGGCAAGAGAAAGCCCAAGGATGAGAATGAATAATCACTATAACATTCAAGTATATTCCAAAATTAAAGACGTATGGCACCAAAAGAATATGAGCAATATATAGCAAGTATATTCCAAAATCAAGGATATAAAACTCTTGTAACTCCATACTCCAATGATTGGGGTATAGATGTTATTGCTATAAAAGGTAAAGAAAAAATAGCAATTCAAGCTAAAATGTATGGAAATAAAAAGAAAAGTCAACAGAGCTGCCATTATGCAACTATATGGAGCTATGGCCTATCAAGACTGTACAAAAGCGGTAATTGCCACCGATGGAGAACTTCTTGATGATGCTATATCAGTGGCAAAGAAGCTGAAAATAGAGATATTGACGACAAAAACAAATTTTGTTTCAACTTTTCATAAAGAAAAAGAAGAGGAGAACTCAGATTCTATCCATAAAGATTTTCGTATGGAATATCCAACGTTTGATGAAGTCTGGAGAAAATACATTATGCCTTTAAAAGGAGTGACACTATGGAATACAAAAGGAGAAAATAAAATTCTGGATGTAAATTGGGGCGGTATTACAAGAATAACTTCAAATAAAAGACGAAGTTCTATCTCTATAGACGGTTTCCGTTTTGCATATAACGAATTGATTAGAAAAGGAAAAATAACAAGGGATTATATCAATCAAGAAGTAGATAAAAGATGTTCATCTGGCATCGTACTCATACTGGGACAAATTCCTTTTGTTTCCACAGTAAGAAATCCAACTTCATTGGAAATTTAAAGATTGTAGATATATCCCATAAGACGGAAAGAATTTTATTTCAAATAAATACTCCAACAAAATGAATTTATATCAAGTTGAAATCACAACTGAAATTGATACAGAGTGTATTCTTATAAATGCTAATGATGAAAATGAGGCAATAAGTATCGCACAGTATATGTTAGAAAATGGCGAGATAGACTTTGCGATAGGACATGAAATCATCAATATCACAGCATTTCTTGCTTGTTGAAAAATATTCAGCCTACAGATGCTGCTATACGATATTTTTTTGTGGCTTCGAATACACGAACGCTTTCCGTCCACAAAGCCATAGCTATCTGCGCACGAAAAAGCACGCAAGATGTTCTGACCTTGTGGAATAATATTATTGGCAGATAAGGCAATTCCTTATCTGTCTCTTCTGAAATCATTTCGCTTGTCTCCGTGGAAAAGGCTTTTGAGCGTTCCGCCCAAAGCCTTGAACACGAAGAATACCACGAACAAAGATACGATGTCGTTCATAAGCTATAGTTTTCGTTTGTTATACTTGTGACTTGTACAGATTGATGATGTCCATCCCTATCGACTTGGCTTTTCGGCAAGTGTAGAACGTGCCGCCCTTGGGCTTGCCGTCGAAGAAAGCAATCAGTCCGCACGAATGAGAAAGCATATAATCATTTCGTCTGAGCAAGCATCCATTGAAATAGTGCTTACTCAACAGGATAGCATCGTCCGCCTTGTCAAGAATATCCCAATAGCGGTCTTGCTCCCTTGCGCTCCACCTCTCGTTCTGACCGTCATAGGGAATGACGGCAATAAGTTTTAAATTGGTAAGTTCCGCTTTCAATGAAATCACCACTTCAGCAGCCAACATATCGAAGCCGAGTGCCATGCCACAATAGAAATTTGTGATACCCATAGCATAGAGCAGCCTTATCTTGCCCCTCAGTTTCTTCCTTATCTCGTCCTTGCGGTCTTCCGCTATCGTGCGATGTCCCGAAAAAGCCACGGAATTGGCTTTGATGTACTTTGTCTTATCCATATCACTTTGCATATTTATAGTGTGTGCGTCCCAAGAAAAGACCTCCCAATACGTTTCCGCCAAACATTTCCAACTGATTGGCAAAAATGGCATAGCTTGCGCCGGTCGTTACCACATCATCAAAAACATAGATGTCCTTGCCTTTGAAGTAGGCTTCATCAAACTCAATCACTTGTGTCTTAGTGATGCTCTTTTCCTTGTCATGGCGGTGCTCGTGTACTGCCAAGCGGTCGCCTGAAACGGATATGTGCGAATAGCCGTTGATGATGCCGCAAAGCTCGCTCACACGATTACAGAAAGCCATGTAACGACTCTCGTTCTTGGCTTGGGTGCTGGCTGGCACACATACAAACACGATGTCCTTTATCTTCTCACCACAAACTTTGATAAGATGTGCTGCGGTCATTTGCGCCACCTTCTCAAAAGCGTTGTCCCTTGCATCCTTGAACGCCCAAATCAGTTGGCGTGCAGCCACTGCGTCCTCGCCCACATTGCGAACTCTCACAGGGAAATACTTCAAGAAGAAATCCATCCTCTTGCTCAGCTGTCTCTTGATGCTGTCGTCTATCATTCTTACCATAGTCGGAAAAATTATTTGTGTTAAACTCAATTTTTATTTTCCCTATTTTCGGAAGCCTGTCGGCTTGCCCAAGGGATATTTTTTCCGCCACGCAAAGGTGTTGGAAGGCAAAAAGACAAATCGGAAGCGAAAAATACGCTCTATATGCAAGGCACATAGAGGAAGATTTTTTGAAAAGCATCCATGATGCCCAATTTGGCATTTGCCACGCAACTGGTACCTTTGCGGAAAATATCCGAAGCGGCAAAGACGATGGACGAAATGAAATGACTATAAGTGCTACTACATAAGATTACAACAAGAAAAGGGTGGGTGTGGAACTGCGCCATCGGTGCAATTCCGCAAGGGTGGGACGAAGTGCTATAAAGAGAGAACGGTTTGCCGATTATAACAGAAGGACGGAACAAAGATGCGGCAGGAGTAATTGGGAAACTCTCTTGGCATCCATGCCGAGTGTGTTTCCGCTCCTGCCTTCATGCCATGTGGCTTATTGCAGTAGCGACAGTTGGTCGCCACAGTCAAGGAGCCTTTTGGCATGAAATCTTTGTAACGGCTATAAAAGGGTAAACCATGGATTATAAAAGGAAGACGAGAAGCGAATATAAAAGATATGGGTGGGAGTGAAACTGCGCAACAGCCAGACAAGCTATCCCACGAAAGGGGTGGCATTGGTAGACAGCATGTAAGTGACGGTTGCGTCACGGATGCCGTTAGCCAGTGCCATTCTGTTCGTGCTTGTCCTTCGGCAAATGGCCATTCTTCATCTTTCGGGATGTTGCTCCCGATAAATGAAGAATGTCGCTTTGACGAACTGTTGGTACGGTTTCGCAGATGGGTGGGACAAAGTAATAAAAATGGAAAGACGACCTGTCGTTTATGAAAGAGAATGGAACAAAGATGCGGCAGGAGTAATTGGGAAACTCTCTTGGCATCCATGCCGAGTGTGTTTCCGCTCCAGCCTTCATGCCATGTGGCTTATTGCTGTAGCAACAGTTGGTCGCCACAGTCAAGGAGCCTTTTGGCATAAAATCTTTGTGACGGCTATAAAAAGGGTAAACCATGGATTATAAAAGGAAGACGAGAAGCGAATATAAAAGATATGGGTGGGAGTGAAACTGCGCAACAGCCAGACAAGCAACTTAACGAAAGGTGTGGCATTGGTAGACAGCATGTAAGTGACGGTTGCGTCACGGATGCCGTTAGCCAATGCCATTCTGTTCGTGCTTGTCCTTCGGCAAATGGTCATTCTTCATCTTTCGGAATCTTACTCCCGATAAATAAAGAATGTCGCTTTGACGAACTGTTGGTGCGGTTTCGCAGATGGGTGGGACAAAGTAATAAAAAGGGAAGACGGCTTGACGCTTATAATAGCAGTACGCATGCGGTTATAAGAGTAAACTTGCTAATAGTGGCTATAAAAGTAAACATGGTTGTATGAGTAAAACAAAAGCGACCGAAGCCGCTTTGTTTATTGGAGAGAATGAAGACATCCTATTTCTTGCCTTTCTTGGTAGGCTTTTCAGGCTCTGCCGCTGGAGTTTCCTCCTTGTCTGGTGTAGGATAGAACTTGTTTGCGATGAAGATGATGCGGTTGTGCTTGGTGCCTTGCTGATCAACCCACTCGTCTGGCTTGAAGTAGCCCTCGACGGTGAGCATGGTTCCCTTCTGCAGCTTGTCGAAAGAGTCAACATGCTCGTTCTTGCGCCATGCCTCCATGTTCATGAAAGCTGATACCCTGTTGGTTTCCTCACCATTCTTCTCCTGACGGCTGACTGCCAATGAGAAACGTGCTACTGAAGCGTTGGTGAACTGACGGATTTCTGCGTTGTTGCCTACGAATCCTGTTACTACGAAAGAGTTCTCGATCTTTTTCATATTGAATTACTTTTTGAAGTGAAACTTAATTTTTACATGCAATCCAAGAGCAGGGATGTGGCACATGGGGGCAGCACCATGAAAATCGACTATAATACTCGTTTTCTGTTGGCGGTGAGGAGAAAAAGGAAGATTATCGGCTATTTTATTGGTCACAGCGAAGCGACCGCACAAGACGGATTCCATCTGTCGAAGCATCACGCTACCTTTGCATAGGAAAAATAGTGGCTTCAAAAAATCGGTAATTCAGAAAAGGACGCAAGAACACCGTAACAGCATCGTATGGTACAATCATTTGCAGCAACCATCATCAATGCAAAGCACGTTTCCATGGCGTGTGCCGTCATAAACAATGGTAAACCAACGGGCAATACACTTTTCCGCATGGAGGGTGGTCGCATGAGCATATTGACAAAGACAAGCAGAAGGAGAACCTGCTTCGAAGGCTACTCCTATTTGTAGAGGAAGGTAAGCATGAGCAACCAACTACAATCGCAATGCTGCAAACAAGATCCATCCTCAGACAAAAGGCTTCATTGTACGAAAAGCTCCAAGAAAGGCGTAGTCGCAGATTTTATCTCATACAAAGAGGCAGGTCGCCATTTGGCGAATACAACCATCAAAGCATAGCCATATAAAAGTTTATCGGCAAACGATGAAGGGAGTTTGCCGTTACATACAAAAGGGCTTTTACTGGCGGAAAGAAAAAAGATGCCTGGCGAGTATAACCTTCACCAAGCATCCTTTTCGTCAGTCATAGACAAGAACGTCATCACGTCTTTCTACAATTTCCTTGCCATTGCGCAATTTCACTACGATGTCCTCACCATAGTCTGCAACCACGAAACCTTCTGTGCGTCCTCTGTAGGGTATCAGCAGTGTGCAACTGCAACCGATAATGTCGGTCAATTCTTCGTATTCAAACATAGCTCTATAAAGTTTGTGGGTTCTCCGAATGATAAATCACCTTGCACTCCTCAACCTCGGCAGGTAGTCCAAAGGCAGGATAGTGCGAGAATGATACGTTTCCGTCTTGGCTGAGTGGAGAAACAATTTCCACTTGCCATTTCTGCATGAAGCCATCAACCATCTTGATGTCTTCATCACTCAATCCCGTAGGGTCGCCATTGATGATGTAGCATAATGCCCATGTGGGGATTTTCTCTATCGTCTCAAATCTTTCCATCAGTCAAACGTGAACTTGTTTATATAATAATAGGTGTCCTCGTTCTCATACTCATAGCCGTTGATGAAGTCCATCATTTCATCATCGGTTCTGTCACCTTGCGAGATAGCCATCTTCTCACACCACTTGGCAATAGCATCTTGGCAAGTGTCAAAGATGTCCTCACAAGCATCCTCGAAAGGCTCGCCCGAAGAACTCACACAGCATTCCTCTGGGAAGAAGCCTTGCTCGTCATGGACATAGAAAATGTCGCATCCACATTCTATCTCACGATAACTGACGGAAAGTTCTCCACCAAGAACTTTGTTCAGTTCATCAAAGAACTCCTCACAGGCAGACCATGCACTTTCGGTGTCAAAGGACAACAAGCAGATGTCCTCGTCTGCCTCAAACTCTGCCCAATAGATATATCCTCTTACCGATATGCCCATCTTCTCATAGTCGATGCCATAGTGTTCCGCCAACTTGTAGAGATGTACGTTCTTGGTGTTCACCTCCATTGTTTGGAGCGTGTTCCAAAGGTCGCTACCGCCTTGCGTTCGCCCATCACCTTGTACTGAGTGTCACAAATGTTTGCCATAAGTCTTCATTTTTTTATTCCCTAATTTTGCATATGCAATTTCGGGATTGATTTAAATTTTGTTGCCTCAAAAGGTGTCTGTGCTTTTCCTGCAAGGTTCTCTGCTAAAATACAACCTGCAAGGTGGAGATTTTAGCAAGAGACCATAGGCACTGACCTTGCAAGGAATATGGGTACAGACATTACCTTTGCAACCAAATTTATCAAAGCCCAGAAATGGTGATGAAAATTCAGGTAACGGAGTAACAATTAGAAAAGTTGAGATATGAGGATAAAAAGAGACAAGAACGACTTGAAACAAGCGATTACAAGTGGAAAGTAACAGAAATCATACAAGAGTTCTTACTGGCGGAAAGAAAGAGAGCGACAACCCAATACTGCACATAGCACGATAGGGCTATCGCTCCGCAATTCGTTCAGTTCATCCAATCCATTAGTATATATATCCTAAGATGAATGAATTTATATTTGTGTATTGGCTTTGGTTGGCAGCTATAGACAAGTAACACATCTTTTTTCTTTCCGCCAGTAAAAATGGTTCTTGAAGTAAAAGTAACAGGGAAAATGGTTGTTGGGTAGCAAAATTGTTGCACAAGATTTGTTTTTCATTTTGTTGGTTCTTTCTTGTCACCCAATAAAATGATGCTTACGTTTGAGTTTTCCTGTACCTGCTGATAATCAAGTAGGTAACAAATAAGAAATATCGTCTTTCAATGTACAACTCTGATACAACGCCGAAAGCCCCACGCCAGTGTAAGTATATAGAAAGCACCCTTGACAACGAACAATAGAAACGTCCGAAGCCAATGAGGGCTGTATATAATACACCTCATGAGGCGTTCCCGTTGCTTTGTCTTTGACGAACAGTTGAGAGTTTGCGAAGTTCTAACAAGTCAAAACCAAAGCGTACAGTTACGCCTTATATGTATATATGTCTGCCCAACCTCTGCCCATCGGGACTTTCGGTATGGTATAGACGTTACAAAGATAATACTTTTACCTTGAGAACAGCTTTATTTGGCAGGAAAAGTATGATTTTAAGGTCTGATTTAACATTATTAAATATAAATATGTCAAAGAGATCCACTTTTGCGTAATTTTTCTCGCCGAAAAGTTTGTATTATCAATGATTATTCGTATCTTTGCAACAACAGAATCCGCCACGCTTCCCATTTGAACAGCGAACCAGGGCGGGTCTTTTACTTTTATGGGAACATTAAGATTATACACTAAACAGGCTCTTTCTGTTTCCGAACAAATAGAACTACTAAAAAGTAGAGGCTTAAATATTGCTGATTCATACAAGGCTGCAAAATTTCTTGGTGAGGTCAGCTATTTTCGTTTTGTTCAATACCTTCGTCCTATGGAGGCAGACAAGACTACACATCAATTTAAGCCTAATAGTAGATTTGAAGAAGCGTGTAGCTCGTCAATTCAATCTTCCACAGCATGAGGTGTTGGAAAGCTGGATGCGCAGTGTAACTGTCCTGAGAAACTGTTGCGCTCACCACTCACGACTTTGGAATCGTTATCTCTCCAACGCTCCACAAATGAATGCCTCTTTACGTGGTGCGTGGGTGAACATTGATGGTGTTGATGCGAAATAAGCCTGTCGGTAGTGAAAATTCTTCATTAGATTTTTCTGTCACGTTTCCCCAGAGTTGCTTGTCACCTCTGCTGTCAAGTCGCCCTTGGTGAGGCGGAAGGTGCGGCCAAGGGCGTGCCAACCGTACACATCAAAAAATGGCCGACCTCCAACTTAATAAATGTTATAACGGAATTCTTTTTCGCCCATTAGGTTGTTTTGTGGGGTATTTATTGTAAATTTGCAGTATAATTAATAAGGTATACTTATTAACCCGAGATAGAATTAACGAAAACAAAATAAACATGATCAAGAGATTATTGTCATTTCTCGACGCTTCGCCAGTCAATTTCCTGGCTGTCAAGAACCTTACCGAAGAGTTGCAGCAACATGGTTATCGCCGCATTGACACTACCGAGCCTTAGGCACGGTAAAGGCCGGCGACAAGTTTTTTGTCACCAAGAACGATTCCTCCATCTATGCCTTCCAAATAGGAAGAAAACCTCTGGCTGAAACGGGATTCCACATGATTTGTGCCCATTGCGACTCACCCACATTCCGCATCAAGCCTCATGCAGAGATAGACTGCGAGGGAGATATCGTGAAGCTCAACACTGAGGTGTACGGAGGTCCCATCATGTCAACATGGTTCGATCGTCCGCTCACCCTCGCAGGAAGAGTCATCGTGAAGAGCAAGGACGTGATGACCCCCACAACCCTCCTGCTGCACGTGAAGCGCCCATTGCTGCAGATAAGCAACCTGGCCATTCACTTCAACAGACAGGTGAACGACGGGGTGAAGCTGAGCCGACAGAAAGATGTGCTTCCTATCCTGGGAATCATCAACGACGAGCTGGAGAAAGGCAACCTGCTGATGAACATCATCCTCGAGGAACTGAACAAACAGCAGACCGTGACTCGCGAGGATATTCTCGACTTCGACCTCTATCTGGCTGATGCCACTCCTGCCTGCACCTTTGGCGCGCACAATGAGTTGATCTCTTCGGGAAGACTCGACGACTTGTCTATGTGCTTTGCCGGACTTGAGGCGCTGTTGGCTTCCCAACCCACCGACACCACACAGGTGCTTGCCATCTTCGACAACGAGGAGACGGGCTCGCAGACCAAGCAGGGAGCCGGAAGTCCTTTCCTCTCCTACATGCTCAAGCGCATCGCCCTGGCTCAGGGCGGAACCGAGGAGGCTTATTATCAGGCTGTGGAGCGTGCTTCATGATTTCGGCAGACAATGCCCATGCATGGCATCCCAACTACTCCGAGAAGTACGACCCTACCAACCATCCTATGCTGGGAGGCGGACCGGTCATCAAGTTTAATGCTGCCCAGAAGTATGCCAGCGATGCTTATTCTGCATCGGTCTTTGCCGGCCTGTGCAAGAAGGCAGGTGTGCCTTGCCAGCGCTTTGTGAACCACAGTGATGTGGCAGGTGGAAGCACACTGGGCAACATCCTTGCCTCTTCCATTCCGCTGCGCGGTGTCGACATGGGAAATGCCATCCTTGCCATGCACAGCTGCCGCGAGACAGGAAGCGCTGCCGACCATGAGTTCTGCGTCAAGGTGTTCACACAGTTCTACCATGAATAACATGACACGATGAAAGGCATTCAATTGTATCAACAAAGATATGATGAGAAGTGGATATCGGAAGATTGTCATAGCATGCGACTCTTATAAGGGTTGCCTTACGAGCAGGGAGGTGAATGACACAATAGCAGGAGCTTTGTCGGCTCCCGAAATCATAACCCTCGAAATGAGTGATGGGGGCGAGGGAATGCTCGATGCCTTTCTCTCGGCAATGAAGGGTGAACGGGTGAGGATTCATGCTCATGACGCCTGATGCGATGGACGGAGGCTGAGTACGGAATAGTGGACAATACTGCTATTATCGAGATTGCGCAGACAGCAGGCCTGGCTTTGATAGAGCCCGAACAGCGCAACCCGATGAAGGCTACGTCCTGGGGTGTGGGCGAGATGATCGTGAATGCCTATCGCCGGGGCGTGACCCATTTCATCGTGGGATTGGGCGGAAGTGCCACTTCCGATTGCGGTATAGGAATGCTCAAGGCTATGGGCGACGACTGGAAGACGATACGCAGGGAATGCAGCTTTGTGCTGGCTTCAGACGTTACCAATCCTCTTTGCGGCGAGAACGGCGCAGCTCATGTCTTTGCTCCTCAAAAGGGAGCAGACTCTAAGATGGTGGAAATGCTGGATGCCCGTGCCCGGAAGTTTGCCGAGGTGAGCGCCAAGCATTTCGGTTATGACAGGAGTGAGGCTCCGGGAGCTGGTGCTGCCGGTGGTTTGGGCTACGCCTTCCTGCAATATTTCAATGCCAAGGCTCGTCCTGGGGCTGAGCTTCTTTTAGAGAAAATTGGGTTTGACGCCTTGATTCAGAATGCTGACCTTGTGATTACAGGCGAAGGACATAGCGACCGGCAGACCTTGATGGGGAAACTGCCACAAAGAATCCTTGAGCATGTTACCAATCAGAAAATCTGGCTTGTATCGGGTGGCGTGAGCGACAGGCAGGCGATGCTGGATGCTGGTTTCGACAGAGTGATTCAGGTTACTCCGGACAACATGCCTTTGGATATGGCATTGAAGCCTGATGTGGCACGCAACAACATGATAAAAGCGATCATAATGGAAGAGAAACAATGAAATACATCATTTTTGATTTTGACGGAACTATCGGCGACTCACAACGGCTGATAGTAAAGACCCTGCAGGACACGATGCGGGAAAGAGGACTCGAGGTGAAGTCGGACGAGGCTTGCGCCAAAACGATCGGACTTCGGCTCGACGAGGCCTTTGTGGCACTCTTTGGCATGAATGCCAAAGAGGGTGAAGCCTGTGCTGCCACTTATCGCGAGATATTCATGAAGAACAAGGAAATCATGATTGTCGAGCCTTTCCCTCATGTGATAGAAACGCTCCGTAAACTGCATCAACGTGGTTTCGTACTGGGCGTGGCAAGCAGCCGCAACCATTGTTCGCTCGACGGCTATGTCAGGCAGATGGCGCTCGACAACATCTTCACCTCTATAGTGGCGGGCGATGATGTGGAGCATGTGAAGCCTGCCCCCGACATGGTGTGGCGGGCTCTGAAAGAGATGAATGGAGAAATAGAAGAAGCCTTGGTCGTTGGCGACATGACATTCGATGTGGACATGGCGCACAACGCTGGTTGCAAGGCATGCGCCGTGACTTATGGCAACGGAACCCGCGAGCAACTTGCCTCAGCCGACTGGATCATCGACGATTTCGCAGAATTGCTGCAGAAATTGGATTCTTTGAGAAGTTAAAGAAGTTAAGGAGTTAAAGGAGTTAAAGGAGTTAAGACAAATGCTTTTGTGGACTTGAAATTAAACATTAAACATTCCCTCTAAGGCTGTTGTCAATTAACTTCCCGAACGACCGAAGGGAGTGATAACTTCCCTTAACTTCTTTAACTCCTCAAAAAATAACTTCCCTTTAACTCCTCCAACTTCCCTATTTTTAAAAGTTGAGTGCTTGATTAATCTTGTTTTTCGATGATCTTCATTCCTTCTTCCACAGCCTGCATGTTGAGCGGTATCATGGCGTGATGACGCTCAGGCAACGACTTGTAGAGAGCCTTGTTCAGACCGTCGGTGCTTACTACCGGACAAACCTTGAGCAGTCCGCCAAGTACAATCATGTTGAACACCTTGGAGTTCTTCATCTCGGCAGCCTTGTCCATGGCATCAATGCGATAGACGGTAATGTCCTTGCGCTGTGGCGGATTGATGACTCCATAGCCGTCATAAATAAGGATTCCTCCAGCCTTCACCTTGGGCTCAAACTTATCGAGCGACGGCTGGTTGAGCACGATGGCCACATCGTAATGGCTGAGGATAGGCGATGAAATGCGCTCATCGCTCACGATGACTGTCACGTTGGCTGTACCGCCTCGCTGCTCGTCCATAGGCTGGCATCCACGTAACCTCCTTATCCTCCATCAGTCCTGAGTAGGCCAGGATCTTTCCCATAGAGAGGACGCCCTGTCCACCAAAACCGGATATAATGATTTCTGTCTTCATTTGTTTCTATTTGTTTTAGGGAAGAGCAAATGAATTTTTCACTCTTCATTCTTCACTTACAGTCCCGTTGTATCCTTCAGGTCTCCCTTCACATACTCCTTGAACATATGCTCCTCCATCCACTTGTTGGCTTCTACTGGTGAAAGTTTCCAACCGCTGTTGCAGGTGGAGACGATTTCCACAAGACTGGAACCAAGTCCCTTCATGCTTGCCTCGAAAGCTTTGCGGATGGCTTTCTTGGCTTTGCGGATGCTGGCTACGCTTTCCACACTCTGACGGCTCACATAGCAGGTTCCCTGAAGATGTGATGCCAGCTCGGTAATGTTGAGTGGATAACCATGAAGGTCGGGCTGACGTCCGTAAGGACAAGTAGAGGTTTTCTGTCCAAGCAGTGTTGTCGGTGCCATCTGTCCTCCCGTCATGCCATAGATGGCATTGTTGATAAAGATGGCTGCTACGTGCTCACCACGGTTGAGGGCATGGATGGTTTCGCAGGCTCCGATACAAGCCAGGTCGCCATCACCCTGATAGGTAAAGACGAGGCGGTCGGGCCAAAGACGTTTTACTGCTGAGGCACAGGCAAGAGCTCGTCCATGAGCTGCTTCCTGCCAGTCGATGTCAAGGTAACGATAGGCAAAGACGGCACATCCTACTGGACAGATACCCACGGCTTTGTCTTCCATTCCCATTTCCTCGATTACCTCGGCCACGAGCTTATGCACCACACCATGAGAACAGCCCGGGCAGTAATGCATCGGGGTGTCGTTCATCAATGTTGGTTTCTTGTAAACCAGGTTTTCTGGTGATATGATATTGTTCGTCATTATTTTGTACTTTGAGTATTGCTGATAAGTTGTTTTACAGCCTCAACGATTTCTTCTGGTTCAGGAACGATTCCTCCCAAGCGTCCGAAATGTTCTACGGGGACTTTTCCATTGACTGCCAGACGCACGTCTTGTATCATTTGTCCGGCATTGATCTCGGCTACAAGTATGCCTTTACAGCGCTGTGCAAGCTCATGAAGCTGCTTCTCCGGGAAAGGCCATAGGGTGATGGGACGGAAAAGTCCTACCTTGATGCCTTGCTGACGGGCAACCTCGATACTCTTCTCTGCTACACGGGCGGCACTTCCGAAAGCCACAATGACATAGTCGGCATCTTCGATATGCTCAGTAGCATAACGCACTTCTTTCTCGCGTATGGTTTGGTATTTCTGCTGCAGATGTAGGTTGCGCTGCTCCATCACCTCTGGCTTAAGCTCGAGCGAGGTGATAATGTTGGGCTGGCGGTCTTTGCTTCTGCCTATAGTTGCCCAAGGACACTCGCGTGCGATTTCCTCTTCGGTGCGACGGGGCTTCATCGGTGGCAACACCACACGCTCCATCATCTGTCCGATGACGCCATCACTCAGTATCATGGCAGGATTGCGATAACGGAATGCCAGGGTGAAAGCCAAGTCTACGAAGTCGGCCATTTCCTGTACCGACGCCGGGGCAAGTACGATCACGTTGTAGTCGCCATTGCCTCCTCCACGCGTTGCCTGGAAATAGTCACTCTGCGAAGGCTGGATGGTTCCCAGTCCTGGACCGCCACGCTGCACATTGACGATAACGCCAGGCACTTCGGCACCTGCCATATAGGCGATGCTTCCTGCATGAGAGCCACACCAGGACTCGACGAAGTGGTAAGCACACGCTTTCCGGCTCCGGCTCCTCCGTACACCATATTAATAGAGGCTACCTCGCTCTCTGCCTGGAGCACAACCATACCTGTCGTCTCCCAAGGCTTGAGGAGCGCAAGGGTCTCAATGATTTCTGTCTGTGGAGTGATAGGATAGCCAAAGAAGCCATCTGCTCCACATCGTATACAGGCATGGGCGATAGCTCATTGCCTTTCATAAGTGTTACTTCTTGCTCTGCCATTGTTAGATTTCCTCCTTTTTACGATAAACGGTGATACAACCGTCCGGGCACACGATGGCACACGAGGTACAGCCTACACAAGCCTCGGCATGCGCTGGTTCTACGTAACGATAGCCATGCACATTCACCTTCTTTTCGGCAAGCGCTATGACATCGTGAGGACAGGCCTCCACACAGAGCGCACAACCTTTGCATCGCTCTGTATCTACCACAATTGCCCCTAAAATTTTATTCTTTGTCATGGGTTATAATAGTCTTTACAATAAAAGCCGAGGATATTATCGAGCATTTCCTTGGCTACGACGGCAGGGCTGTCGGGGTCAAGGGCTATGGCTTCCATATAGCAATCGAGAGCATGCTTGTAATCACCTTGTTTGCGATAGGCATTGCCCTGTAGATAATATTCCTGAGCTGTCATTTTTCTGCTGATGTTCTTTTTAATTTGCTGTGCGAAATTAATAAAATAAGCTAACTAAAAAAAATTATCAGCCGAGATTTAAACTATATTAATGTTGTTTTGCGGAAAAATGCGCACACCATATTTCAGTGTGCAATTTTTAAAGAATAATGTACGTTATTTCTAATATTATATTCTATAAGAACATACTCCGCCACTTAACGTAGCTGGCCGCGGTAAATGACGAACAATACTACACCTCGTAACAGAAGGTAGAGAACGAAGGCCAACCACAAGGCATGATTGCCCAGTAAAGGATGCAGAACGAAGAACAGAACGAAGAACGAAGCTGAGGCAATGGCGGTGGAACAGAGCATCGACTTTGACTGGGTGATACCGACAAAGATGCCGTCAAAGACGAATGCCGACATGCCCGACAAGGGAATCAGCACTGCCCACCAGAAATACGCACCGGATGCCGTTATTACCTTCTCATCACTTGTGAGTAATGAGAGAAGTTCTCGCCTCCTATTATATATAATAAGGTGAAACCGACGGCTACGCCTACACCGAACATCATCGTTCTCTTCACTACTTCCCGGAACGCCACCCTGTTTCCGGCTCCATAATACTTGCCACTCAATGCCTCTGCCGCATAGGCGAAGCCATCCATAAAATAAGAGAAGATGGTGAAAAACGTCATCAGCAAGGTGTTGACAGCCAACACCAGCGTACTCTCGCGGGAACCTGCTGCCGTAAAGAAAAGATTCACTGCCACCAGACATACGGTACGGAGAAATATGTCCCTGTTGAGCGAGAAGAATCGTTTCAGTGGTTCGGAATCAAAGATATGGTGACGATAATCATACTTGCCCAATCTGCGATAGTAGAGGCGATAGAGCACACAAGCCATCAGAAATCCCCACCATTGGGCGATGACCGTTCCGAGTGCCACACCTTCTACCGTCATCCTGCAGACGAAGACAAGCATCAGCGAAGCGATGATGTTCACCACATTCTGCGTCAGCGACACTACCATCGGGATGCGGGTGTTCTGCATACCGATAAACCAACCCGTGAATCCATAAAGTCCAAGCACAGCGGGAGCACCCCAGATGCAGACATAGCAATATCTGCGAGCCAACTCCACGACATCCGCCTCGGGTGACATCGCCCACAGTCCGCATCCTATCATCCATCGCTGAAGGATAAAGAACAGCAGACCTATCCCCACACCGATACTCAGAGAGCGCACCAGGAGTCGCTGCACCTCGGAAAAGTCTCGTCTTCCCAATGCCTGCGAGGTCATTCCGCTGGTTCCCATGCGCAGGAAACCGAACAACCAGTAGATGACATTGAAGAGCATCGAGCCCACAGCGATGGCTCCGATATAAGACGCATCACCGATATGACCGACAATGGCGACATCCACCAAACCCAAAAGCGGTACCGTGATATTGCTGATTATCGACGGTACCGCTAAATGTAATATCTTCCTATTCATTAAATCTTAAACTTCGCAGCCTGCTCCTCGATGTAAGCTGCATCGCTGAAGTAGTCGATACGCATGGCTTTGCGAACCTCATCCATGGTCTGGGCTGCAAAGCACGGGCATCCTCACTACCCTTCTTCAGGATGTTGAACACCTCGGGAATATCCTGCTCGTACTCATGACGGCGGGCACGGATAGGAGTAAGCATCTTGTTGAGCACACTGTTGAGGAATTTCTTACAGGTTCCGTCACCGATGCCTCCCTTCACATACTGAGCCTTCAGTTCGTCGAGATTCTGGAACTCTGGCCAGAACTCAGCGAAGTCCTCGGGTGTAGAGAATGCCTCGAGATAAGTGAACACGGCATTGCACTCCAGATGTCCTGGTTCTTCCATACTCATACGTGGAGCACCGTTCGACATCTTCTTCACCTTCTTCCATACCGTCTTCTCGTCGTCGCTCAGATAGATACAGTTGCCAAGACTCTTACTCATCTTCTCTTTACCGTCGGTACCTGGAAGACGACGGCAAACCACATTCTCGGGGAGCATGATCTCCGGTTCTACAAGCACAGGTGCGTAAATCTGATTGAAACGGCGCACCAACTCACGTGTTACCTCCAGCATTGGTTCCTGGTCTTCACCTGCAGGAACGGTTGTAGCTTTGAAGGCTGTGATGTCAGCAGCCTGACTTACTGGATAGCAGAAGAAGCCAAGAGGAATGTTGGCCTCGAAGTTGCGCATCTTGATCTCGGTCTTCACCGTTGGGTTGCGCTGAACACGAGATACGCTGATGAGGTTCATCAAATAAGTGGTGAGCTCGGCAAGCTCAGGAATCATACTCTGAATATAGAGTGTGCACTTCTGTGGATCAAGGCCTGCAGAGAGGTAATCGAGAGCCACTTCGGTGATGTTCTGACGTATCTTCTCTGGGTTGTCTGCATTGTCAGTAAGAGCCTGCACATCGGCCATAAACACGAACATCTTGTCGAAGTCGCCTGCATTCTGCAGTTGTACTCGGCGCTGAAGCGAGCCGATGTAATGCCCCAAGTGGAGCTTGCCTGTTGGACGGTCGCCCGTCAATATTATCTTTCCCATATTATTACGATTGTTTCTGTTATACGAAAAATAGTCAGCCTGTCTGCTATTTTTAGTGCAAAGGTACAGCAAAAAGGGCAAAACACAAAATAAATAGTTACTTATTTTGTGATTTTGCCCCTTACGCGTCACTTACCATGTATATTTTGATCGGCAAATCACAGTTGTGTTGTGACAGCGAAAACAAATTACTTCTTGGTGATCACTACTTGTTTCTCATTGAAAGCACTGCAAGCATCTACAACTTCAAGACTTTGTCCCAGTTGGCTACAGGTTCCTCACGATGCAAGAAACTCTTGCTTACATGCACGATGATCTTGCCAGCCCCGGCACTTGCCTTCACCGCGAACTCGCCACAATCGTTGCTGACGGTGGTATTCAGTTTCTTCAATGACTCTGCTGAAGCCTGATAGCCTTTGGGCAAAGCCACCTCTATATTCCACTCATCAGCAAATGCCATTTTACGCCAGATACGATCCTTGCGGATGCGGTCATTGCCTTCCAGTTTCATCTGCTCTCCTATCAGCTTGCCCACAGCCAGCATCATGCTGCTTCCTGCACGTTTCACCAATCCTTCCATCTCGTAATCTACATGATAAACGAAGTCTGCGCTGTCTTTTCGGATGCCCACACAATCGAGTCCATAACCATTTACCTTGACTGGCTCCGCTTCATGATAGCCTTTTATCTCTTCCTTGAACTGGTCGGGTTGCTCCTTTTGCTTGTACTCGGCAAAGTCAGACTTCATGACGGAAGCATCTTTCTTCAAGAAAGCACTATAAGGATCAGACTCATCATACTTCAAATAACGCCAAAAAGCGGCAAGATGGTCGGGACCATACAGATAATAATCTGGCGAGCTAACCATTTGTCCGTATTCTTTCTGTGCGCCAGAATAGTCTATGCTGCGGTGAATATTCATCTTGGTACCATCGATGTTGACCTTAATGGTGACGACAGACTTGTTAGTGGCAGCTGTACTTACAGGGATTTCGAATGGCGCATCAACATCCTGCATATATGCCTTACGCCCCTGGAACTTATAAGGGATGTCCGATGCCACCTTAGGAAAGGTACCAGGGAAATAATACAGGTTGGTTCCCTTGAGGCGGAAGAACCAAGTGGTAGAATTATAGTTGATGAGCTTGTCGACAGGCAATTCGCCAACAGCAGTCGTGATGCCCATTTCCACTTCTACCCCTAACTTACGCAAGAAGTTGGGCACACGGTTGAAGGCTTCTTGGCTTGTTCCACCAGTAACATATTCATAAGCATAAATACGGTCTGCTTTCTCGTCGGCAGGCATCGACTCATCCTTGGCCGACTTATACACACTGCGTTTCTGCGCAGAAAGACCTGCTGCCGAATAGCCATTCTTGCTGACATAAGACTTCATCAGCTTCCAGTCATCTTGTAGGATGGGCGCAACATCAGGGTTAGCTCGAACACCTTTCTGACGCATGGCCTTCTCGACCACCATGGTCTTCGACTTAGTGGGCGTAATGTACATCAAAACATAAGGAGACTGCAAGGAAGAGTTATACCAAGCAGACGGCTCTCCATCGACAGGTTGGTCCATCACCAAATCAAGCACGGCGTTTTTATCCTTGTCCGTGGTCTGCTTAAATTCGGGAGCCCCATTCATCGAGCGATAAACCGTAGACAAACTTTGGTCTAACACGCAATGCACTCTGCTATAAAGAATCGGCTCGTCTTGGCGAAAATAAAAAGTAAAAGGATCCAACCTCTGTTCCTGCGTGTCAATCTGGTTGAGAGAAAATACGTCAATACAGTCGCCGACCTCCAATCCTGGCACGGCAATCTTCTGGCTCAAGTCCTTGCCTTTCTTACCTTCCTTGACATCCACATAGTCATCGAAGTCGACCACTTGCACCTTGCCATCTTTCTTGAGCACACGAATACCCAGGACGGTATTGGTCTTATTGTGATATGCCCCTACCCACTTTTTTGATTTCGTGCGGAAAGAAAACTCAGAATAATCCTTCAAGGCTTTCTTGTCGTTGAGTTGTATCAGCATACGCTCCATGTCTTCGCAGTCTATCTGACGTGTCAGACGGAGGTTAACAAACAATTCCGTTGTTGCCTTACGGTAATAATCGGTACTCAACTCCCGGTAATAAGAGAGGATAACAGCCGATTCGTTCTTGTACTTCGCAGGCACTGTGCGTTTCTTGAAGTCAGCAGGAGTATTGTCCCACACTTCTTGACGCACTTTCTGAGCCAACTTGAGGTAATCAGCCTTGTCGTCAGCCTTAACAGGCAAACATACGAGTTGCATTGCCAAAAGGAAGAAAGCAACTCCCATCATTCTCACATGTTTCATAGTTCAACCTTTAAAATGTATAACATTGCTTATTTAGTTTGCAAAACTACTTGCTCGTTGCAAGCATCATTCCATTCGGAAACCAATTTGTTCCATGCCGGAATATCCTTCAAGGCTACTCGCCTGTTCTTGATGACATACTCCTTTTTCATGACGACACGATTGCCTTGTTTGGAAAACGTACAAGACAAGTCAGCCCAATGGGTATGCGACGCAAAAGGAGCAGGGAGTTCCTGCACACGCATTCCTTTTGGTACAGAGAGACTGACCTTGCGCACATTCTTCAGTTTCATACCTATCATATAGTCGGAAACCCGCTTGGCAGTATCTACTTTCTCCAACCACACATCTTTGTCCTGATTCATATCCACATAGAGGTATTGGTCTGCCGACACTCCCACGTTTCCTTTATAAAAAGAGGAAGAGATGACGAGCTGTTCGTCTTGGGGCCTACTACCTTTGAGCACCACATCCCTCATTTCATCCTTATTGCCGTCCATTCCCAACAAACGAGACAGAAATTGCAGTCTGTCATCTTGCGCAGCTGCATCGTATGCCGACAAGACCATGGCTTTCATATCTCCTTTCCAAGAAGAATTCAGAGTGCCCTTCATGGCATAATTGCCATCCTTCTCTCCGGAAAGTGCACAATCGTATTCCACAGATGAGGAACAAGCTTCCTGAGGCAATGTGGGCAACGTATAGACCCGGCATCCTTCTCCTTCTTCCACCAAAGCCTGTCGTCCCTGAATGTTTGTAGGAATATACCCTAAGGGTATGTAAGAATTGGTGGCATCAAGATAATAGGGCTTACCCTGATAGAACACCGTGCATATCGCATGATTGACAGAGGAAATGGTGGGTACTTCATGCGATGTATAAGGAATGTCATCTGTTCCGATATCTGTCTGTCGCGCATCAAAACCCTGAGCTTTCAACAAGGTTTTCAGCAAGAGCGACATGGCCTTACAGTCACCATATCGCTTACGGATCGTTTCGGCAGGAGTGGCTGGCTGATGGGCAGAAACGCCGGCCTCGTATGCCAAATAGCGTATGTGGCTTTGCACCCAGGCAAAGGTGTTGGCAATTTTCTCTTTGTCACTCTTTGCTCCATGGGCTATCTCTGCAAGGATTTCCGCTTGGTTGGGAATCGTACAGTCGACATCTGCCATTTTCTTAGACCAAGCGAACATATCCTGTTCGTCCTTGAACGAACCTATTACGAGCAAATGAGGAACAGTATAGCCCCAGGCTGGAGCTCCCTCCTCGGAAACTGGCACAGACAAGCCGTGCATGACATAGGTAAACACGGAGTCGCCAGCCTCATCGGCCACAGCTGTCTTGACCACATCGGCAGGAAGATTACACTCCTTGAGATGATATTGAGATAAAGCCTTCGGTATAACCACCTGGACGGTTTTGTTCTCTACATAGTAGTCTTCGGGAAAAGAGATTCTTGTGAAATAAACAGCATCGGTAAAGGTTCGTGCAAAAGAGGCCTTCAAAGTCTTACCCACCTTGTGTATCCGATAATTGAAATAACAGACCTTGGTGTCATCAAAGAAGATATTCTCAGGTGTAGCTGACTTATATTGTGCCGTGCCCTTGGAGGAAGCTTTGTCCAAACGGATAAAATCTCCATAGTAGACATTCGGCTGAACAAGTGCTGCATATTTTGTCACGCCATATTCCAAATCCGTCGTATTCGAGATGACAGGAATACCATCGGAATTCACCTTAAACTTATACCGATCCACACAGTTTACTATATGCACATTGTCGTCCACGCCTTGAGCCGCAGCAGACAATACGCTCAGAAAACACAGATAAATAAATACAGGTTTTATTGTCATCAGATTGGTGTTATGAATTAAATGCCCCCCCGAAGTATAAAACAAAGGAGGGCATTTTATATATTATTCAAGTTTCTAAAGTTCAATCACTTAGAACTCTGCGTTCTTAGGAGTACGTGGGAAAGGAATCACGTCACGGATGTTCTGCATACCTGTAACAAAGAGAATCAGGCGCTCGAAACCGAGACCGAAACCAGCATGAGGACATGAACCATACTTACGGGTGTCGAGATACCACTCCATATCCTTCATTGGGATGTTGCGGTCCTTGATCTCGCCCATCAGCTTGTCATAGCTCTCCTCACGGACAGAACCACCGATGATCTCGCCTATCTGTGGGAAAAGCACATCGGTACCCTGAACGGTCTGGCCGCTCTTGCCACCGAAGCCACTCTCCTCCTCGTCTATCTTCATATAGAAAGCCTTGATGGCCTTAGGATAGTTGGTCATGATGACAGGCTTCTTGAAGTGCTCCTCTACCAAGAAACGCTCGTGCTCTGAAGCCAAGTCGTCGCCCCACTCACATGGGAACTCAAACTTCTTGCCATTGGCAATAGCCTCCTGCAAGATGCGGATACCTTCAGTATAGGGCAGATGAACGAATTCGGAGTTCAGCACACTTTCCAATCGGGCAATCAGACCCTTGTCGATCATCTTGTTCAGGAATGCAAGATCGTCCTTGCAGTTGTCGAGTGCCCAGCGGATGCAGTACTTGATGAAATCTTCCTCCAGTTCCATCAAACCAGCCATGTCCAGAAATGCCACCTCAGGCTCTACCATCCAGAACTCTGCCAGGTGGCGGGGAGTATTACTGTTCTCTGCACGGAAAGTTGGACCGAATGTATAAATAGCACCAAGGGCTGTGGCACCCAACTCGCCCTCCAACTGACCTGAAACGGTCAATGAAGTCTGCTTGCCGAAGAAATCATCAGAGTAGTCAATCTTGCCATCCTCTGTCTTCTTCAGGTTGTAGAGGTTCTTGGTAGTAACCTGGAACATCTGACCTGCACCCTCGCAGTCGCTGGCTGTGATGAGAGGTGTATTGAAGTAGAAGTAGCCATGCTCGTGGAAGTAGGTATGGATAGCCATCGCCATGTTATGACGAATACGCATCACGGCACCAAAGGTGTTGGTACGGAGGCGCAGATGAGCATACTGACGCATGTACTCAAAGCTCTGACCCTTCTTCTGCATAGGATAATCGCTTCCGCAGAGACCGTAAATCTCAATGCTTTCGCACTGGATTTCAACACTCTGTCCGGCACCCTGACTTTCAACCAAAGTACCTACTGCACTGATGCAGGCGCCAGTGGTAATCTGACGGAGCTGATTCTCATCGACCTTGGATGGGTCGACTACTATCTGAATATTATTAATAGTAGAACCATCGTTAAGAGCGATAAAATCGACTGCTTTGCTACTACGATGGGTACGCACCCATCCCTTTACATTCACGATTGAGCCATAGGCTGTGCTCTTGAGCAAGTCTACAACCTTAGTTCTTTTTACTGTTTCCATTGTTAATATTATGCTTCAAGGAGTTAAAGAAGTTAAGGAGCTAAGGAGTCAACTCCTCAACTCCTTAACTTCATATTATTGTTTCTTATTCAAAAGCACCCATGCGGAGCATGTCAACTTCCTTCTCTGTCAGGAAGCGCCAGTCGCCACGACGGAGGTTCTTCTTAGTCAGACCGGCAAACTGTACACGGTCGAGCTTGGTGACACGATAGCCAAGGCTCTCGAAAATACGACGAACGATACGGTTCTTGCCACTATGGATCTCGATACCTACCTGTGCTTGTCGTTGTCATCAGCATACTCTACTGCGTCTGCCTTGATCTCGCCATCCTCAAGAGTGATACCGTCACGAATCTGCTGCAGGTCGTGAGCTGTCACGTTGCGGTCGAGATGTACGTGATAAACCTTCTTCTTCAAGAACTTAGGATGGGTAAGCTTGCTGGCCAGGTCGCCATCGTTGGTCAAAAGAAGCACACCTGTGGTGTTGCGGTCAAGACGGCCTACTGGATAAATACGCTCTGGACAGACATCCTTCACGAGGTCCATCACTGTCTTGCGCTGCTGAGGATCGTCGCTTGTTGTCACATAGTCCTTTGGCTTGTTGAGAAGCACGTAAACCTTCTTCTCCAAGCTGACAGGAGCATCGTGGAATTTCACTTCGTCGGTACGCAGAATCTTGGTTCCCAACTCGGTTACTACCTCACCGTTGACAGTAACCACACCTGCCTGAATAAACTCATCAGCCTCACGGCGTGAGCAGATACCGGCATTGGCGAGGAACTTGTTCAAGCGCAATGGCTCGTTAGGATCGATGTTCTCCTCCTTATATTCAATACGCTTCTTGAGATTATATTTTGCATTTGGATCGTAGCCTGGTGTGTGTGGACGACCATAACCGCCACGGTTGTTGTAGCCACCGCCTTGTGGACGACCATAACCGCCACGATTGTTGTAGCCACCGCCCTGTGGACGACCATATCCGCCACGGTTGTTGTTGTAGCCACCGCCTTGTGGACGACCATAACCGCCCTGCTGACGAGGCTGATAACCGCCACGGTTGTTG
>ENA-OQER01000037-OQER01000037.1-human-gut-metagenome-genome-assembly--contig:-NODE-37-length-61230-cov-19.027986_pt1 | contig 61230 bp, 84 predicted proteins | sample MGYA00242797_ERZ504639 | MGnify/ENA primary metagenome ERZ504639 (study PRJEB26092, sample SAMD00036306) | human gut metagenome | host: Homo sapiens | study: EMG produced TPA metagenomics assembly of... | reverse complement strand
AAATAAATAAAATTGTTATAATAAATGTAAAGATCACGCTCTTAAAAGTTATAATGTTCTTTAAGCTAATTTCTATTTCGTCAGAAAATAAACATTCAAAAATATTAAATATCCAACATATTAATAATAGAATAATAGGAAATGCCTTTTTTCTCATATATTTTACCTTAATTCCGCAACATTATAAATATTAACTCTTATAACATACTGAGCAACAAAAAGTTGCCTAGGATGTTGCCATGTCAGAGGATTTACTTAACTTAGTGTTGCAAAAAAAATTAAACAAAACCTCATTAGACATGGCAAAAATACAAATAAAATCCGAGAAACTCACATCTTTTGGTGGTATTTTTCCAATTATGGAGAAATTCGACAGGATGTTGTCTCGTACAATAGACTCCACTTTAGGTTTGCGTAGCAAAGTGTATGGCTATCAATATAGCGAGATAATCCGTTCTCTGATGTGCGTATATTTCTGTGGAGGGTCATGTGTCGAAGACGTGACCTCACACCATATGGAAACACTTTGCTTACACCCCCACCTCCGTACATGCAGCGCAGACACAATACTTAGAGCCATTCGTGAATTGACCACACCGAATCTGGCCTACAGGTCTGATTCGGGCAAAAGCTACGACTTCTACGTAGCCTCCGACCTTAACAATCTGCTTGTCAATGCATTGCTGGCAACTGGACAGTTGCTACCAAACAATGAATATGACTTTGATTTTGACCACCAATTCATTGAGACGGAGAAATTTGACGCAAAAATGACCTACAAGAAGTTCACTGGTTACAGTCCAGGAATAGCAACGGTCGGCGGCGGCAATACCAATGCCCGTTTCCATCAGGAAGACACTCTAAAACGTATTTTTGAGCGATTGGAGAATGCCGGAATACATATAAACCGTGCGAGGATGGATTGTGGCTCATGCTCTGAGGCTATAGCGGAAATGGTGGAGAAACACTGCCGACATTTTTATATCCGTGCCAACAGATGTGCGTCATTATATGATGACATCTTTGCCTTGCGCGGATGGAAAACCGAATACATAAACGGACACGAGTTTGAGATATGCTCCATCATTGCAGAGAAATGGGCCGGCAAAGCGTACCGCCTTGTCATACAGCGGCAAAGAAGCATCAATAAGGAACTCGACCTGTGGGAAGGGGAATATACATACAGATGCATACTGACAAATGACTATACTTCGACAGACCGTGACATCGTGGAGTATTACAACAAGCGTGGCGGTGCTGAGCGTATATTGGACGACATGAACAACGGCTTTGGCTGGAACCGTCTGCCAAAATCGTTCATGGCGGAAAACACGGTGTTCCTGCTTCTGACAGCTTTGATTCGAAACTTTTACAGACACCTCATATCTGACGCAAACATGAAGAGCTTTGGACTTAAATGCACAAGCAGAATCAAAACTTTTGTATTCAAGTATGTTTCTGTCCCTGCAAAATGGGTTAAGACTGCAAGACAGCACATACTGAACATATACACAAGCAATGATGCATACATGATGGCCGTCAAATTTGATTTTGGGTAGCCGCAAATCTTCGTGGTCTTTTGCGTATTGCCTCAAGTCGCATCATGGGGTAAGGGGATTTTGTCTTTTGCGACTGTGCACCATAAGGATGCTTTACGAAAACGAGTCGTTTTAGAAAGATATCCGCAACCTCAGATATCAAAAATATTACAGGTTGCGGATTTTTGGTTATATTATATAAATGTTTTTTTAAGCCTACAAAATCTATGTTCTAAAGTTTAGAACTTATGTTCGAAAGTTTAGAACTTGTATCCGAAAGTTTAGAACTTATGTTCGAAAGTTTAGAACATAGATTTATCCGCAATTGACAAAACAAATTCATAATAGTAGATTTGCAAATAGGGAAATTAGGGAAGTTGAGTGCATAACAAACAGAAAAAAGGAATGAGCCGAAGGGCTATGGAGAGAAAGGATTAGTTTCTCTCCAAAATCTTATTCAGCAGGAAGGTGGCGTTCTGATTGCGTGCTACTCCCGGCTGTATCTTATAAGTATAGGTGACATCGGTACCGAGATCTATCTCAAAGCAATAGTTGTGGAAACAATCGGGACAGCTTTCAGCCATTCGGGACAACTCCAGATCGTGGGTGGCAATGACTCCCGTAACAGGCATGCGGGAGATGGACTCAAGAAAGAGTCGGGAGCCGTTGAGTTTGTCCAAGGAATTGGTGCCTTTCAGAATCTCATCGAGGATGATGAGGGTGCGAAGCTCGCCGCGCTTGCAGAACTGCATGAGTTGCTCGAGACGCAAGAGCTCGGCATTGAAATAGGAAATGCCATGAGTAAGGTCATCGGTGGTGCGCATGCTGGAGAAGAGTTGGAAACGTGACACCTTGAGAGAACCGGCAAAGACGGGCATACCCGACATGGCAAGAATGTAGTTGACTCCAAGCGAACGGAGGAAGGTGCTCTTGCCTGCCATATTGGCTCCTGTTATGATATAATAGTTGTCGTCATAGATAGAGAAATCGTTCTTCACTGCCTTGGCTCCCAAGAAAGGATGATAGAGATTCTTTGCCTCGAAGACAACAAGGCGCTCATCAATCATCTGTGCATCTGTAGCCTCAGGGTGATTATAGCGAAAATCCGCCATGCTTACCATCGCATCCATCTCGCTCACAATCTCAACCCATTCCTCCATCTGTGCCATATAATTGTTCTTCCATTTCAAGAATCGGCGAATCAGGAAGAAGTCGCTCAACAGGAAGCTATCGGTGAAGAACAAGCCGAGGAAGTTGCCACGGCGATCATATCCACTCAATATCTTCTCCAACTCCGAGAAAGAAGGCAAAGCCTCTGCGAGTTTCTCTTGCATCTCCTTGCCGAGTTTGCTACTGAAAGTGCGCTGCGAGATGAGACGGAGCACTTGCGAATATGCCATCAACTGATGACGAAGTTTCCACCCTTGCTATCTATCTTGTCAAGTGAAGACTTACAGACGGCGAACACGACATATACTGCACCATCACCCACCAAAGAGGAAAATCGACAGATACCTTTCCCAAGATGGCAAGAACAACGGAGGCACATATCCCCATCATCAAAAGCCAACCGACCACGAGAGCCAACCCAGAACCAAACCACGCTGGCAATGACATCTGCGAAACCTTTGCCATCGCCTCAACCACAGCAGCAGAATTGATTTTTCCGTGAGAAGATGATGATGACAAGCCTTGCGACTGTGCCATTCGATTCAACTCACCCAAGGTAAAGAACTCCAATCTCCACTGATGGGCAGACTCCGCCAAGTCTTGCTGCAACTCCCTGCGACTTTCGATTTCATCAATAGACAAAGGTGTCTCACGGGAGAGGTTTGCCGCAAGAGCATCAGAGCCGCCAGTCGTGATGGTATGGCAAATGCGATTGTACAAGGAGTCCTTGCCAAAGACATCCAAGTCGAAAGCATAGGCATGGTGTGGATTCAGATAGGCTTCTCCCTTCTCATAAGACGAGAAATCTCCCTCCATCGCCTTCACCTCATCTTGGCAAACCTGCATGAGGGCTGTCTTATGCTCTATCCTTTCCTTGTTCTTGTCATCGAAATGGCGCACCAGGAAGTAAGCACCAAAGAAAGAAAAGCAGCGCAAAGCCAAAGGTGGGTATCGCCATCGAGGGCGAAATAGCAAACCAAGCAGGTCGCCATCGCCCCGAACAACAACAGTTCACTTGTGATGAAAGCATTGTTCTTACGCTTCAAGGCAGCAACCTCGGCTGCATACTTTTCCACAGAGTGTTGATAACTTTCTTTTAATTGATTTTCCATAAGTTGTTTCTATGTTTGTGATTTCTATGTTTGTGACTTGATTTCCAAATACTTGTTGATGACATCTACAGACAAGTTTTCTGGAGTGGTGAGCAAAGCCAAGATACCATGATTCTTCAAGGTTGACACGACCAATCGCTGTTCGTAAGCAAACTGTTCGGCGATGACATGACGATAATATTCCTCATCGGTATCAGGCCGAGTCGCTATGTATTCTTTCAACTCATTGTCAACGAAGAAGACAACCAAGAGACGATGCCTTCTGTTCAACTGGATGAGATATGGCAACTGGCGTTCCATGCTCACCTTATTGGCGAAGTTGGTATAGAGAACGACCAAAGAGCGCTTGCTCAAATGCTGATTGACATGAGCTGTCAAAGCAGAAAAGTCTGACTCTGCAAACTGTGTCTGTTGACGATAAAGCGTCTCCAAGATTTGTTGCATGTGTCCACGTCGAGCCGAAGGAGGAACGAAATCCTCAAACCGATCGCTAAACGTCATGATGCCAGCCTTGTCTTCCTTTCGCATCGCAATATACGACAACACCAAGGAGGCATTGATGGCATAATCGAGATAGGTCATACCCCGGAAGGCTTGCTGCATCACTCGCCCCTTGTCAATGACACACACAACTTGTTGCGACCGTTCATCCTGATAGACATTGGTCATCAAGTGAGAAGTACGGGCGGTAGCTCGCCAGTTGATACGACGGAAATCATCCCCCACCACATAATCCTTGATTTGCTCAAACTCCGTATGATTGCCGATGCGGCGAATGCGCTTGATGCCCAAGTCGGTGAGGCGGTTACTGATGGCAAGCAACTCATAATGCGTCAACATCAGGTAAGAAGGATAAACCTTGACATCACAATGCGTGCCAAGCGTAAAGCGGCGTTGCAGCAAGCCAAGAGGCGACTGGGCAAAGACACGAATATGTCCGAAGGAATAGGTTCCACGAACAGTAGGACGAAGAGCATATCTCACCTTCTTGCCCTCCTTCTCAACAGTCTCAACTTGAAGAGCACATCACGACGCTGGAATATCGGCGGAATTTCATCAATGATTTGCAAGCGAACAGAGAAAGGATATTGACTCTCCACACGAATATCCACCTCATTGTCATCTCCATTGGAGAACCTCTCCGACATCATACGCCATGCTTGGATTCCCGTCCGATGATAAAGCAACGCCATATCCAGGAGCAGCAGCAAGCAAAGGGCACCAAACATCCATCTCCCGACAACAAACATCAGGGGAACAGCATAGCCCAAGCCTATCAATAGGACGAGGGCTATCCACAATGCGAAAAACCTAGGAGTCAGATACACTTTTTTCCTATTTTGGTACTTCGACCTTATCAATCAACTTCATTGCTACCTTGTAAGCAGTATATCCTTCCATCTCAGCCTCAGCAGTAAGTACCAATCGATGCTGGAGGATGGATGGAGTGACCGCCTTGATATCCTCAGGAGTAACAAAGTCTCGTCCTTGCAAGAGAGCGTATGCCTTGCTTGCCTGCAACATCGCTACCGAAGCACGAGGTGAGGCACCGAGATAGACGGCACGACTGCTACGAGTCTGCTGGACAATTTGGGTGATATAACGCAACAAGCTCTCGTCGATGACCACATCATTCATGTAGGAACGAAGTTGCAAAACTTCCTCCTTCGTCAAGACAGGCTTGACATCCGATAGTTTCACCAAGTCGGTATGCTGCTCATGGCGTTTCAAGATTTCCAACTCATCGTCAGCGGATGGATAACCCATGGTCACCTTCATCAAGAAACGGTCGAGCTGTGCCTCTGGCAAACGATAGGTACCCTCCTGCTCCACTGGGTTTTGGGTGGCGAGGATGGTATAGAGGTCTCCCATCGGATAAGTGACACCATCCATGCTCACCTGTCTTTCTTCCATCACCTCAAACAATGCCGCTTGGGTCTTGGCTGGAGCACGGTTGATTTCATCGACCAAGACAATGTCGGAGAAGATTGGGCCTTGATGGAACTCAAACTCCTGGGTCTTGACATTGAAGATGTTGGTACCCAGTACATCACTCGGCATCAAGTCGGGAGTAAACTGCACACGACTGAACTGTGCATCGACCAATCGAGCTATCAGTCGAGCTAAGAGTGTCTTTGCTACTCCCGGCACGCTTCTATCAGCACGTGACCATTTGCCAAGATGCAAGTGAGCACCAAGTCAACAGCCTGTTCTTGCCCCACGATTACCTGGGCTATCTCATGACGAAGTTCTTCTATCTTTTCAGAGAAAAGAGTCAAGTCTAATCTTTGTTCTTCCATATTTCTATCGTCTAGTTTTTTAAGTATAAACAATATCTTCTTGCTTTTGAAGCTCCAACCATCCGTATATCATATCATACTTATACCTTTTCCAATATATGGCTCATGGCTTCTATCATCTCTCTCATCTTCGAAGGTTTGATGTCCTCCTCAGAATGGATGATGAGTCGGATTTCTCGCAAGGTTTGTTGGATATACGCTTCACCCAATCCCGTTTTTTCCGCAAGGAATCTCACCTCGCCATCATCAGTATTCACATCCCGAACATCGATGCCACACCTACGTCGTAGCTCTTCGGCGAAGAAAGTGAACTTCTTGCGAACCAACTCTGCATGGGTACATCGCTGATAGTAGAGCGTACCGATGAGTTTTACAAACTCCAGCGACTTATTGAGCGGTGGAGTGATGATAGGAATGACTCGCTGCCTGCGTCGGGCGGTAGTGACCATCAAGAGGATGACACCCAGCATCAACAGATAAAGTGCCCAACGCAAAGGAGGTCGCTTGATAAGTTCACGGAATGGAGAATAGTTGACATCCATCGTGGCATCCGTTTTCATATACGCCTCGGTACGATAAACCGGCACATCTGCCATCATCGACATCAAGCGGAAGATATACTCCGACGTGTTTCCCTCCAACATTCCATAATTGGTAAAAAGAAGAGGTGACGTGACAAAGATGACCTCTCCCTTGCCACAAGGGACGGAGGCTGCGACTGGCATCGTATCTGCACCGAATGCAAAAGAAGACTTGGTTCGCAAGGAATCAAATTCAAGGTATCCACCTACCAATCCCTGCCAAACGATATAATCATGGTTAGGATACACCTTTGGCTTTCCACTCCAAGTAATCGTATCTTTATATTCAGACTCATTTCCTGTAGCCCGATTATAGATTCGATAATAAGAGAAATAATATTCTGTTTTTATCCTCACCTCAAACTTACGCTCCAGTTCATTATAAGGCGCAGTATCACATGCTGGCTGTTCTTCCGAATGGCTTGCCGCAATCATCACCTTTCCCCCTCGCTTGGCAATATTGCACAAATGCTCGATATCAAGTTTCATTAAGTCTTGCTCATCCACAACCATCAGCACACCAATTCTCCGAGACGAGTACGCACTATCCAATTGCAGGAATGTCTTGGACGTAACTTGATAACCTTTCGGCATAGACTCCGCCAAGACGCTATCAAACACATAGCATCCGAATGGCTGGCGATCGGCATGGTGATAAGTGGACTGCCACTCGAACTTCTTCGGCAACTGCATCTGCAAAGAGAACATCAGCGCAAAGAGAACCACCATCGCCAAGATAAACTTATGACTACTCTTCATGGTCGCCTCCTTTCTCTCCTTGCAGAATCGCACGTCTGACAGCCTCTTGGCAAACACGCATCTCCGCAATCATCTTTTCCGTTGCCTCAAATCCTCCATATCTCACCTTGACAAAGATAAGAGTTATCTTTTGGAAATCCGCATTGCGCCATTCGTTCGTATATTGTGTAGGAGTCTTGAAAGACTGCCAGTCTATCTGATGGTTATCACTCAACCATTTAAATGTTTGCAGATACATCAGTCGCAACGCCTCCCGATAGTCGTGGCGGTCGAGAGCCTTCTCTATCTCGGAAGGGAAATCAATGCCATAGATGGTGTCTTCCGTCACATCATAATTCAGCGCATCGACCTTCTTGCCAGAACGCATAAACACCGAAGGGCGTACCACAAAGACAATCCAAAGAATTGCCAAGATGACAATGATACCCAAGACCGTCCACATCCACTCTCGATTTTGAGCAAAGACATTCCTGAATATATCATCCGTGAAGTCAATCAACCTATCCTGCAACCATTCCCCAAAAGTATCTTGATGAGGCACCAACTCCCTACCGTAATCATAAGCGCCATCCTGCCGCCAAACAGAAAGCTTGGCGGAATCAATGACTAATGTATCGGAAGGAGACGTAAACATCTTGTCAGATAATTACACTAATGGTTCTGATTGCTTGAAGAGGTCATTGTCATCTGGGTTGCTGTCAGCCATCCCCTCGAAATCGTCAATGCCTTTTGCCACCGACATATCATCAAGTTTTTCTGCCGCATGGCTATACAGATAACTGATACTCACGAGGAAGATGGTAGAAAGGGTAAACTGCCCAATCCACATGATGACACCGAAGACGTACTGCAATAAATCCACGATGATGTTTATGATGTTTGGATTATATGGATCGCTATAACCAAACACTGCCTTGATGAGGAACACCACATACCAAGGAATCGCAAAGACAAAAGACAAGGCATTGCTGATGAAAGTCAGCACAAAGCCCAAGGCAAAGATGCCTACCAAGTTTTCCAGCCCAAGCGAAGTCCACGAGCGTAGGCTTTCCATACTGAAATGTCCTCATATATATAGGTAGGAAGCACCATCAAGAGCGGGATGCACAATGCCAAGACCACAATGAATGCCACTATGTAAAAAGTTACATCGACCATGGCACAACCCACAAGAATCGCTATCACCGCAAAAGCTACGGGTATGCCTGCCAATCCACACTTGAAGATGCGTCCGGCATTTCGCTTGGCGTATGGTTTGAGGTCTGCAAAGGTGACGTCCTCCAAACCATTGGCTCGTTCATTGTACAACTGCATACAAGCGAACACGACGGAGCCGACCCACAGACCGACTAGCACACAAACTACCGACAAGAAGATATAGTTGCCGAACAATTGAAGTCCAGTATTGACAGGTCCGTCCCCCACAGCATTCATCGTGCTAGACATCAGGTTGTCAACCGACAATGCCGCCAACAAACTAAGAGGCAGCACGCCATACAAGATATATCTGAGCATATATCTCCAGTTCTGCTTCAGAAATGAGAAGACCACATTAAACTTCTCGCCGAAGCTTCTTTCTGCATAAAAAGGTATTTTATTGTTCATCATTGTTATGATAAGTTTTATACTTTCAGGTATGATTGATTCATGATTATTTTTGACTTGCCATTTGCTGCCGATGCCTGATTCTTGGCAAAACGATAAAATAGCCAATCACAAACGCCAGCGACAACAAGATAATCAAGAGTCGGACGGCATTCAGTATTTCGGTATGTCGAGTGACAAATCCCTCGATGAAACCAGCCATTATAAAAATAGGTATCGTGCCGACAATGATTTTCATTCCCCTCTTAGCTCCTCTTCGGAACGAAACCATCCGAGCGTAGGTGCCGGGGAACAGCCAGCCATTGCCTATCGCCAATCCAGCTGCTCCTGCAACGATGAGAGCCGAAATCTCTAGCGTGCCATGCAAGAAAACTGCCAAGAAGGACTCATACAGTAAACCATGCTGGACAAAGAAGGTCTCAAAGCATCCCAGCATCACACTGTTCTCGAATATCATAAGACCTGTGGCAATGCTGGTGAATATGCCCGATACGAATTCCATGAACGACACTCGGATGTTATTCAAGGTAATACCCAAGAACATCTCATCTCCTGACCGCCATCATATACCGACATTGGCTTTCCCTTGGCGATATTGTCGAGCGTCATATCCACATAGTAATCTCCCAAGATGATACGACAGAAACTTTCGTCGAGACATTGCGACAAAATGCCGATGAAGACACTGACCAAGAAAATGATGAAAGATACCAACAGCAACTTGCGCTCTTCATACATCACAAGCGGTACCTCGCGAGTCCAATAGGTGATGAGACGTGACCATTTCTCTCGCTTGTTGCGATAAATAGAATTGTGGAGAGCCGAACAGAGTTTGTTGAGGTAAATCGTAATGCGTGACTGAGGATAGTGAGTTTGCGCAAAAGCCAGGTCGGATGTCAGGTCGGTATATACCTCCGCCAAGCGATCTGGTGACTGAGAGGCTGCATCGCTAATGACGATTTCAGCTTTCTGCCACTTATCGATATTGCTTCGTATGAAGTTAAACTCTTTCACCTTTACTCTGTCTTAACAGTTAGTGTGATTCGATTTATTCGATGCAAAAATAAGGATTTATTCTTGCATCAGCAAATTATTGGTACGATTATTCACATATTTCATTAAAAAAGATGCTTTTCTTTGAATATTTGCCATTTTTTAGTTAAGTTTGCAGACAAAAGTTCAAATAACTAAGGAAATAGATGAAATCATGACTCATACCGACATCATAACCAATCAATTTGTAAGAATCGCCCAGACCCCAGCGAGCATCGCTGAGCGCATCTCTGCACGCATCATAGACGGCATTTGGATATTTGTCATCTGCATATCCGTCTTTTATGCGTGCGCCAATTTCTTAGAATACGATGGCGCATGGTGGTTGATGTGGATATTCGGCATAGGCATTTGGCTGTGGGATTTTCTCTGGGAGACATTCAACGATGGCAAGACACCGGGGAAAATGATCATGAAAATCAGGGTCGTCAATAAAGATGGTTCTCGCCCCAACATAGGCTCTTTCTTCATGAGATGGCTCTTGGGCAACATTGACATCGGGTGCAGTTGCATTGGTCTTCTTTTTATCTTGCTCACCAAAGACTCGCAACGACTTGGCGACTTGGCAGCAGGGACGATGGTCATCAAGGAAGTGAACATCGAAGACATCCACGTATCGCTCGATGAGTTTTATTATGCCAAGAAAGATTATCATCCAACGTATGAAGAAGCCAAGAATCTTTCACAAGCGCAAGTCGAGGTTATCGAGAAAACCGTTTATTCTGGCAATGACAAGCACGAGGAGCAAGTGGATGCCTTGGCTCGAAAGGTTGCAAAATTCCTAGGTATTGAAGAACGTCTGATGGCTAGCCTACAAAAAGGAAATAGCAAGGAAAAATTCCTTGCTACTATCCTTCATGATTATAATTATTACTTGATGGAACTCATTTAACACCCATTTGAAGGAGCTAACACAACACCGCTCCCTCCTGCTTCTTACCATCCATCAGAATCCTCAGCGGACGCTCAAAGCGCACATGGCGAACATATTGTGTTTCCTCGACCGCCGGCATCGCATCGAGCACAGCCTTGTCGACGAAGCCACCCTCCCCGGTATTGGTATCTACCGTAAAGTAACCCACCCCGAAAGAGGTGAGGTTCTGGAAGAAATGGGTTCCCTGGCTGGGATCGATGTTATAGTTCTTCAGCGCCACCTCCACGATAACCCGGGCTGCACTGATATGCGGCCACTTGACGGGAACACCGAGATAATGGTCGCTGGAGCCCCATCGGCCGGGACCTATCAGCACATAGTTCTTGCCTTCGGAAAGGAACTTGCGGTTGATGCGCTCTATATCGTCAGCCACATAATAATTGTTCATCGCCGAGAAATGGTCGTCGTACTTCACATACACTACATCCACGACATCCTCGCTGATACCATGACCGAGTGAATTGTGCGAACGCAACAGGCACTCGCTGTCAGGAATGGCCGCCACATCCTCATCGAGCATTTCCTTGGCATCCACAATGGGACGTATCTGGAGAAGATAGAAATCGCAGGTTCTGTCGGCATGGATATTGCAGGCAAACTCTATCTCTACAGGACGGCGCATGGCTCCGGAACCATACTTCATGGACATCTGGAGTATTTCGGGAAGGGGAACGACTCCATGTTGCAGCACACTGGCAAAGGTGATCAGCTTGCGACCTTCCTCATAGACTCCATCGTTGATGACTTGGTCGTAGGGATCGAAGGTGGAGGCTATAAAGTTGAGCGACTGGTCCTCGACAGCATCCTTGATTCTCAGTTTCTGAATATTGAACCCATCATCCACCTTGAAGTCTTCACCCACATGTTGCATATCGAGGGCATAAAACTGGGTTTGGGTCTCCCTGAGTGCTTGTCGACCTCAGAAGTCTGCAACACCTGGTTGGATGATAAGGACATACACGAAGGGTTTGCCCACCATCCACAATGTATTTGCCCAGTCCGAGAGCCAGACTGGCAATACCTTCTTCTGCCGTTTCGTCACCTATCGGATAATAGTTGAGCGAACGGAGCACGCCACTCATCGTGGGATAGAAACGAGTGCCATAGTCATTACCCACCACTTGCTGCAGGATGACTGCCATCTTCTCTTGGTCGATGACATTGCTCGTAGCGGTCATATAAGCCTTGGAATCGCGATAGAACACCGAGGCATACACACCCTTGATGGCACACGCCAACATCTGAAGCATCTGATACTTGTCCTCAAGATAAGGTATCATATAGGTGGAATAGATTCCTGCAAAGGCTGATAGTGGGCATCTTCGAGAAGCGAGCTGGAACGGATGGCTATAGGACTCTTCGTCGCCTCGAAAAAGGTGAAGAAGTCGGCTACCAGTGTATCGGGCAACTGCGCTCTGAGGAAATGTCTCAAGATTTCGTCATCGCTTGCATCGCTCAAAGCTATGGGATAGAGATTGTTGCTCTCCATGAACGCATCGAAGATATCGGTACAAAGGACAACTGTCTTAGGAATCTGAACCGTGGCATTGTCGTACTGATTGAACTCAGGATGGCGCTTGATGACAATGTCGAGAAATGCCAGACCTCTGCCCTTGCCTCCCAAGGAGCCCTCACCTATACGGGCGAAGTGGGCATACTGGTCGAACTTCATACGGTCGAAGACAGCTACCACACCGATATTCTTCATGTGACGATACTGCACGATGGCATCGAAGATGATCTGTCGGTGAGCATCCACATCCTGCAATTTCTGCCAGGTGACATGGCGCAGGAAAGCCGACACGGGGAAGATGGCACGGGCACAGAGCCAACGACTCATGTGATTGCGACTGATGTGATAGAGCATCGAGTCGTTGGGAATCTTGAAGATATTGTCCTGTAACTCCTTCAGACTGCGGATGCGCATAATCTCCTCGTGGGTCTTGGGATCACGGAAGATAAAATCGCCAAAGCCCATGTGTTCCTCCATCAGGCGACGAAGGTCTACACTCATCTTCTTGGAGTTTTTGTCTACAAAACGAAAGCCCTCGGCTTCGGCCTTGGCCCGGTTGTCGCTCTCGGAACTCTCAAGGATAAGAGGCACGAAAGGATCGTTCTTGCGGATATAGCGGAAAAGCTGCAAACCGGCATCAGGACACTTCTCACGTCCGAAAGTATCAGTACGATGCTTGGGCTTAGCCTCTGTTTCCACCTTATTGCCAAAGGCTTTGGCGGCACTCTTCAAAGGGAAACGGGCATCGCTGATGACACCAAGAGTATTGTTGGAATACTTGTCATAGAGTTTCTGAGCTTCTTCGTAAGTACGAGCCAGAACCACCTTGGGTCGACCACGCATACGCATGGTGGCAGCATGACGGTTCAATGCCTCCTTGGAGAAGTTCTTGCTCTGTTCCAATATGTAATTGTAGAGATTGGGAAGAATGGAACTGTAGAAGCGGATGGAGTCTTCGACAAGGAGTATCATCTGAACTCCGGCTTCCTGAATATCGTGTTCCAAATTCATCTTGTCCTCTATCAACTTGATGATGGAAAGAATGAGATTGGTATTGCCCAACCAGCAGAACACATAGTCGAAGATGCTCAGGTCTTCGTTCTCCATACGCTTGGTGATGCCATGAGAGAAGGGAGTAAGCACCACGCAATGGATATTGGGGAACCTGCTCTTGATATCTCGTGCCACATCGAAAGCATCATTGTCGGCATTACCCGGCATACAGATAACCAGATCAATAACAGTGGAGCGAAGCACTTCTGAGGCTTCCTCGGTGGTAGAGACCTGTGTAAAGGTAGGTGGATATCGAAGTCCAAGCTCCATATATTCATTATAGATCTTCTCTTCGATACGTCCATCATCCTCGAGCATGAAGGCATCATATGGATTGGCAACGATCAACACATTATAGATACGTCGCATCATCAAGTTGACGAACGACACATCTTTCAAATAAAATTTATTCCACTCTTGGGGTACATTATTCTCCATTTCCTTTTATTTTACTCATGCAAAGATACTGTTTTTCTGATATTTACTTGCAACTTTCAACATATTTTATTATTTTTGCAGCAATAATGTATTCTAACACCCTTAAAATGAACAGAATAACTTTTAAAATATTTGTCATTACCTTGCTCGCCTTCCTCTGCCTCACGGCATGTTGGGCTCAGAAGAAACAGCACGGCAAAGCCTCCTACTACTCAAAAAGAGCTACAGGAGCAAGAACTGCAAGCGGTCAAAGACTACATCACGACAGTCTGACGTGCGCTCATCGGTACTACCCTTTTGGAACACATCTGAAAGTAACCAACTTGAGGAACAATAAAAGTGTGATAGTGAAGGTCATCGACAGGGGGCCTTTCGGAAGAGGCAGAATTATTGACCTTTCATGGGCTGCCGCCAAAGAGATAGGCATGATTGCTCAAGGTGTGGCGTCGGTAAAGGTAGAAATCGTGGAAAAGCCTGTTCCTTTCCGTCCTGAGGAGGAGAAACTTCCTCAGATCGACTTTGAAGTGGCAGAATCTGACTACACCTTAGAACCTCACTGGAACTCGAAATCTGCCAAGGGCAAAGCTCACCAAGGTAAAAATCAGAAAAAAGTGGTACATTCAACAAAGGCGAAAGAAACCTCTGCAAAGAAAGATGAGGAGAAAATGCTCAACAGGAAAGAGAGCAGGAATGACACAGAATCTAAAAGCGGCAAGGCAACTAATGCTGAGCATGAGCACAAGGTTCATAGAAACAAATAGCCTCCTGAAATAGGACGAGGCAAAAAAAGAGTAACCCCCGAAAGTAAATGTAAAAACTTCCGGGGTTTACAGTTTTTAACGGTGAGCCTTCTTCTTAAAGGTCACCTTTTATCAATCTTCTACAAATACGCCTATGCCCTATCTGCGAGTCGGAATATTGAACTCATTGACTTTTGAAATAGACTTGCCTTCGTGTATCACAGAGACACAGAAATGAGCCATACCATTCTTCAGTCGGTTATCCGCCTTCACCATCGCTGTATAACGGATGCCTCGTCCTGGTGTGATTTTCTCCACATGAATGCTCGGAGAAATATAGATATGTTTGTTGCCTGTGGTTTCCACTACAGTAGGAACAACATCATAAACGGGACTGTTGCCACGATTCATTATCTCGAATATCACCTTGCAAGTCTCGTTCCTATTCAAAGTATTATCTTCATTGGAATCTACAAAACGGGCATTCACTATCTCTAATGTAGGAGAATACGACCAGTTACTCCCCAATGCTTCCATCTTCGAACTTGGCATCACAGTAGTGGGTTGCTGTGCGCTGTAATCGCCTACATAATCTTTACCATTAAAATCGTAAAGACGGTCATCACCACTGTTGGTAGAATCGAAGACATCGGAATTATCCTCACTATTCGGCGTACCATAAACAGGCTGATCATAACCTTGCTGACCATAACCTGACTGATCATAGCCTGACTGACCAATGGAGTTTTGCTGCTGAGACCGAGCAGCCCTTTTCTCAGCTCTACGGGCCTTGTCACGCTGATACTGTTCCACTTGTTGCTGCTGTCTCTGATCGGCCTGACTGCCGATAACAGCACCAACAGCTGCTCCTCCTGCCATTCCTATAATAGTACCCATATCAGAGCCACGAGGCCTCCACTCAGACCACCTATAGCAGAACCTAAAATAGAGCCGATAGATCCGCCCATATAGGCGCCACTACCAGTATAGGTGTCACAACTGCTCATCAAGAACAATGAGCAAAGCGCGAATATTAGAAACTTTTTCATAACCTATCCTTTTAAGAAACTATGCAAAGGTAAGTCATTTCGAGGAAACTGCAAACAAAGTTTCCCTAAAAAAAATAGGGAAATCCCTAAAACAAAAGAAGCGCTTCCATTAGATGAAAGCGCTTCTTGATATTGAGAGTTGAATTATTCAGCCTTAGGAGCATCCTCTGCTGGAGTTGCCTCAACAGCAGCCTCTGCCTGTGGAGCCTCTTCTGCCTTAGCCTTGCGACCTGCACGACGAGTCTTCTTTGCAGCAGCCTTAGGAGTCTTAGCCATGTTCTCATCGAAGTCTACAAGCTCGATGAAAGCAATCTCAGCTGCATCACCCTGACGAGTACCCAACTTGATTACGCGAGTGTAACCACCTGGACGGTTAGCTACCTTCTCTGCTACCTCACCGAAGAGAGCCTTAACAGCATACTTGTTCTGGAGATAACGGAATACAACACGACGTGAAGTGGTGGTATCGTTCTTTGAACGAGTGATCAGTGGCTCAACGTACTTCTTAAGAGCCTTAGCCTTTGCAAGGGTCGTAGTGATTCTTTTGTGCTCACTCAAGATAAGAGATGCAGCCATGTTAGCCAACATCGCATTACGATGAGAAGCAGTACGACCTAAATGGTTGAATTTTTTATTATGTCTCATTTTAATTTTTACTTTTTTGGACAGGATTTAATTAAGCATCCTTGTCTAATTTATACTTTGAAATGTCAGTTCCAAAAGACAGATTCAGACTCTCGAGCAAATCATCAAGCTCAGAAAGCGATTTCTTACCAAAGTTGCGGAACTTCAAGAGGTCAGTCTTGTTGTACTGTACCAAGTCGCCAAGTGTCTCGACATCAGCTGCCTTCAAGCAGTTGAGAGCACGAACACTGAGGTTCATGTCTACGAGGCGAGTCTTAAGCAACTGGCGCATGTGAAGAACTTCCTCATCAAACTCCTGATTGCCTTCCTGATCGGGACTTTCAAGAGTAATCTTCTCGTCAGAGAAGAGCATGAAATGATAAATCAGAATCTTCGCAGCCTCCTTAAGAGCATCCTTTGGACTAATGGAACCATCGGTAGTAACCTCAAGTACGAGCTTGTCATAGTCGGTCTTTTGTTCAACACGATATGGCTCTACCGCATACTTTACGTTACGGATTGGGGTGTAGATGGAATCGATTGGGAGAACGTTTACGTCAGTGCAGAATTCTCGATTCTCATCAGCAGGAACGTAACCACGTCCCTTGTTAATTGTCAAATCTATCTGCATCGAAGCTTTGGCATCTAAATGACAAATCACCAAATCAGGGTTTAACACTTCAAATCCAGTCAGATACTTACCGATATCACCAGCTTTGAATTCTGTGGAATTCTCTACGGTGATACTAACTTTCTCATTCTCGAATTCTTCTACTACTTGCTTGAATCGAACTTGTTTGAGATTCAAGATAATGTTGGTAACATCTTCCTTAACACCAGGTACTGAAGAAAACTCATGCTCAACACCAGCTATGCGGATGGTATTGATGGCATAACCCTCCAGAGATGAAAGGAGAATGCGGCGCAAAGCGTTACCAATGGTAACACCAAAGCCAGGCTCCAAAGGACGGAATTCAAACTTTCCGAACTTATCATCAGCCTCCAGCATTACTACTTTTTCAGGTTTTTGAAATGCTAATATCGCCATTAATATAATGATTTATTTAGAGTACAACTCAACGATTAACTGCTCCTTAATGTTCTCAGGGATATCGGCACGCTCTGGCTTGTGCAAGAACTTACCACACTTTGCATTGTCATCCCATTCGATCCATGGATACTTGCTATGATTGAAACCAGCAAGAGCGGCCTCGATGACCTCGAGAGACTTAGACTTCTCACGAACACCTACAACCATACCTGGCTTAACAGCGAATGAAGGAATGTTTACTACCTTACCATCAACAACGATGTGCTTGTGACCAACCAACTGGCGTGCAGCTGCACGTGTTGGAGCGATACCCAAACGGAAAACTACGTTGTCAAGACGGCACTCAAGATTCTGAAGAAGAACCTCACCAGTAATACCCTCAGCTTTAGCTGCCTTATCAAACATATTACGGAACTGACGCTCTAATACACCATAAGTGTACTTAGCTTTCTGCTTCTCTGCCAACATGACACCATACTCAGACATCTTTCTGCGACGGTTGTTGCCATGCTGTCCAGGAGGGAAGTTTCTCTTGGACAAAACTTTGTCGGCGCCGAAGATTGGTTCACCAAAACGACGCGCAATTTTAGATTTCGGACCTATATATCTAGCCATAATATAAAAAAATGCTATAAAAAGTTTGTATCTTATTAATGCTAATACTAATAGCGGGAATTATACGCGGCGACGCTTTGGAGGACGACAACCGTTATGTGGTAATGGAGTTACATCTACAATCTCAGTAACCTCGATACCTGCACCGTGTACGGCACGGATAGCAGACTCACGACCGTTACCTGGACCCTTGACATAAGCCTTTACCTTACGGAGACCCAAATCGAAAGCTACCTTAGCACAATCCTCTGCAGCCATCTGAGCAGCATAAGGAGTGTTCTTCTTAGAACCACGGAAACCCATCTTACCAGCAGAAGACCAAGAAATTACCTGACCCTCATTGTTAGCAAGAGATACAATAATGTTATTGAATGAGCTATGTACGTGCAACTGACCAATTGCGTCAACACGAACATTTCTCTTCTTAGATGTTGCTTTTGTCTTTGCCATAATTAATTTCCTCCTTCAGAATTACTTAGTAGCCTTCTTCTTATTAGCAACAGTCTTCTTCTTACCCTTGCGAGTACGAGCATTGTTCTTTGTGCTCTGACCACGGACAGGAAGACCATTACGATGTCTAACTCCACGATAGCAACCAATATCCATCAGTCGCTTAATGTTCATCTGGATCTCAGAACGGAGATCACCTTCTACCTTGAACTCAGCGCCGATAATTTCACGGATCTTGGCTGCCTGATCGTCAGACCACTCGCTGACTTTCAAGTCACGGCTCACACCTGCCTTATCCAATATCTTTGCTGAACTACTTCGACCGATACCATAGATATAGGTCAATGCGATTTCGCCACGCTTATTCTGGGGCAAATCTACTCCAACAATTCTTATTGCCATTTGTTAATTAAATAATTAAAAATTAATACCTTTCGTTAAAAGCGGTGCAAAAGTACGACATTTTTTTGAAACTACCATACTTTTACAAAACTTTAACATTAACCCTGACGTAACTTCATCTTAGGGTTTTTCTTGTTAATAACGAACAGACGACCCTTACGACGTACAATCTTACAGTCAGCTGAACGCTTCTTCAAAGATGCTCTTGTCTTCATACCTTATGATTATTATTTGTATCTAAATACTATTCTACCTTTTGTCAAGTCGTATGGACTCATTTCCACTTTTACCTTGTCGCCAGGTAAGATCTTTATGTAATGCATTCTCATTTTACCGGAAATATGGGCAGTAATATCTACACCATTCTCCAACTCAACGCGGAACATAGCATTGGACAACGCCTCTACAATTGTTCCATCTTGCTCTATAGCAGCCTGTTTTGCCATAATTAAATATTTTGTCCTTCTAAATGTTCTACTTCTTGAAATGAAGATAAAATTTCAGCCTTACCTTTTCTTACAACTATCGTATGCTCAAAATGAGCAGCCGGTTGATGGTCAACAGTAGCAATTCCCCATTTGTCTGGAAGAAGTCCAATCTTTCTATTTCCCATCGTTATCATAGGTTCAATAGCAATGCACATACCTTCTTTAAGCATCACTCCATTACCGCGTCTGCCAAAATTAGGGACGGGAGGATCTTCATGCATGGCTTTACCTATGCCGTGTCCCACCAATTCGCGTACAACGCCATAACCGTGAGACTCACAATAGCTCTGTATGGAAAAACCTATATCTCCAACATGATTTCCTGCTACAGCATTCTCTATACCTAAATATAAAGACTGTTTTGTTACTGAAAGAAGTTGCTTCACTTCTGGATGGACTTCACCAACACAAAAGGTATAACAACTGTCTCCGTTGAATCCATCAAGCAAAGTACCACAATCTATAGAGATGATATCTCCCTCTCTTAGTACGTCGTCTTCACTCGGAATTCCGTGTACAACTACATCATTAATAGATGTACATATATTAGCGGGAAAAGGCTCTCCAAATGGATTAGGAAAATTCTTAAACGTAGGAACCGCACCATGATCTCGGATAAATTCCTCCGCAATCCTATCCAATTGGAGAGTCGTTACACCTGGTTTTATATGTTTACCTAATTCTGCTAAAGTCAAACCAACAAGTTGGTTAGCCTTGCGCATCAGGTTGATTTCATCTTCTGTCTTTAGAAATATCTGCATTCTAAAAGATAAAGATTAATATGCTGCTACACCGCCCTGACGAGTATGGCCCGAATTGAGCAAACCATCATAGTGGCGCATGAGCAAATGACTTTCGATCTGCTGAAGTGTATCGATAACAACACCTACCAAAATCAGAAGAGATGTACCTCCAAAGAATTGAGAGAAGGCTTGCTGCACATCGAGAAGTCCTGCAAGAGCAGGCATAATAGCAATGAATGCTATAAACAAAGAACCTGGGAAAGTAATACGAGACATGACGGTATCAATGTACTCAGCTGTATCCTTTCCTGGCTTTACACCTGGAATGAAACCATTGTTACGTTTCATATCCTCTGCCATCTGAGTAGGATTCAATGTAATCGCTGTATAGAAATATGTAAAGGCAATAACCAAAAATACATAAATGACATTATACAACAAACTGCGATTATCCATCAACTGCTGTACTACACTGCTGGCATTTTCAGACTGATAGCGAACAACGGCCAAAGGAATGAACATCAAAGCCTGAGCAAAGATGATAGGCATTACGTTGGCAGCAAACAACTTCAATGGGATGTACTGGCGTGCACCACCATATTGCTTATTGCCTACCAAACGCTTGGCATACTGAACAGGAACCTTGCGAGTGCCCTGTACCAAAAGGATAGAAGCACAAACAACAGCATAAAGTATCAGGATCTCTACGATAAACATAATGATACCACCACTAGAGATGGCTGTCAGACGAGAGGAAACCTCCTGTACAAAAGCCTGTGGCAATCTTGCGATGATACCAATCATAATGATCAATGAGATACCATTACCAACACCCTTATCAGTAATACGCTCACCTAACCAGAGGATAAACATACTTCCTGCTGCCAAGATGATAGTGGCAGGAATCATAAATACAGTCCAACTGATACCTGTTGCAAGCGCATTAGCTGCTTGCATTTTCAGGTTCAGAAGGTAACTTGGAGCCTGGAAGACCAAGATGGCCACTGTCAAGGCTCTGGTATACCACTGTATTTTCTTACGGCCACTCTCACCTTCACGCTGCATCTTCTGGAAATAAGGTACAGCAACAGCAAGAAGCTGCATAACAATAGATGCTGAGATATATGGCATTATACCTAATGCGAAAATAGACGCATTGGAAAATGCACCACCAGAGAACATGTCCAGAAGCGACATAAGTCCGCCTGAGGTCTGCGACTGAAGTTTGTCCAACATGCTCGGGTTGATACCAGGAAGCACAACAAACGAGCCAAAACGGTAAATAGCCGTAAACAGAAGAGTAATGAGGAGTCTCTGACGGAGGTCCTCAATCTTCCAACAGTTCTTTAGTGTCTCAATAAACTTTTTCATCTACTTAGATTATAGTTGCATTACCACCTACTGCCTTGATTGCCTCTTCAGCAGTCTTAGAGAATGCATTAGCTTCAACTTCCAATTTAGCTTTCAATTCACCATTGCCGAGCACCTTAACGAGCTCCTTGCCACTGGTGAGACCTGCAGCCTTCAACTCTGCGATACCAATCTTGGTAAGGTTCTTTGCCTCAGCAAGAGCCTGAAGAGTAGAAAGGTTAACAGCAAAATACTCCTTATGGTTGATGTTCTTAAAACCAGCCTTTGGAACACGACGCTGTAAAGGCATCTGACCACCTTCGAAACCAATCTTTCTCTTATAACCAGAACGAGCTTTGGCACCCTTATGACCACGAGTAGAAGTACCACCGAGTCCAGAACCTGGACCACGACCAATACGACGACGTGAGTGGGTAGAACCTGCAGCAGGTTTCAAATTATTTAATTTCATAATCGTTCTTATTCTTTAAAAGATTAATTAATCAACTACACTTACGAGGTGATGAACCTTACGGATCATACCACGGTTGCTAGGAGTATCTTCAACCTCAACAACCTGAGAAATCTTGTGAAGACCTAAGCAAGCGAGTGTACGCTTCTGGTCAACTGGAGCACCGATTTTACTCTTAATCTGCTTGATTTTAATTGTTGCCATATCTGATTTATCCTAATTAACCGTTAAATACTTTATCCATACTGATACCACGCTCACCTGCTACAGTGTAAGCATCACGCATCTGAGCAAGAGCAGCGATAGTAGCCTTTACAAGGTTATGAGCATTAGAAGAGCCCTTAGACTTTGCAATGACATCCTTAACACCTACGCTCTCGAGAACGGCACGCATAGCACCACCGGCCTTCAAACCGGTACCGGCAGCAGCAGGCTTCAGGAGTACCTTAGCACCACCATAAGCTACTTCAACCTCGTGAGGTACAGTACCCTTCAATACAGGAACCTTAACCAGGTTCTTCTTAGCGGCCTCTGTACCCTTGGCAATTGCTGCTGTTACTTCACCAGCCTTACCAAGACCATAACCGATAACGCCATTACCGTCACCTACAACGACGATAGCAGCGAATGTGAAAGTACGACCACCCTTTGTAACCTTAGTTACACGGTTGATAGCAACCAAGCGATCTTTCAGTTCTACTTCACTATTAACTTTTACTTTATTCATTGCCATAATCGTTTAAAATTTAAGACCACCCTTACGAGCACCATCAGCCAACTCCTTTACACGACCGTGGTAAAGATAACCATTACGATCAAAAACTACTGACTCAACACCAGCAGCCTTTGCCTTCTCAGCTACGAGTTCACCTACTTTCTGTGCCTGCTCCTGCTTTGGCATCTTTTCCATGCCGAGAGAAGAAGCAGATGCAAGTGTAGTACCAGTCAAATCATTAATAACCTGAGCATAAATCTGCTTGTTAGAGCGGAAAACACTAAGACGTGGACGCTCAGCAGTTCCATTGACGTTCTTGCGAATACGGAACTTTATCTTAATTCGTCTTTCAACTTTCTTTGTTGTCATAATCGTAAAAAATTAAAATTACTTAGCAGCAGCGCTCTTACCAGACTTTCTGCGAATAACTTCACCCTGGAACAGGATACCCTTACCCTTGTAAGGCTCAGGCTTACGGAAAGAACGAATTTTTGCACAAATAAGTCCCAACAATTGCTTGTCGCAAGACTCCAAAATTATGATAGGGTTCTGATTTCTTTCAGACTTAGTCTCAACCTTAACCTCCTTAGGAAGCTGGATGAAGATAGGGTGAGTATAACCAAGAGCGAACTCAATAAGGTTGCCCTGGTTAGAAACACGATAACCAACACCAACCAACTCCAAAGTCTTTGAATAACCTTCACTCACACCAACAACCATGTTGTGAACAAGTGAACGATACAGACCATGGAAAGCTTGCTTCTGCTTAGGATTAACTGGACTGTTCTCATCAATTTCGAAAACTATCTGACCGTCCTGGTTGTTGAACTTAATAGAAGGATCTATCTTCTGTGAAAGTTCACCCTTAGGACCCTTTACTGTAACAACATTTGAATTAGCATCAAAGTTAACAGTAACACCAGCAGGAATACTAATTGGCAATTTACCTATTCTTGACATATTAAATCCTCCAAATTAATAAATATAGCAAAGAACCTCACCACCGATCTTAAGGTCAGCAGCCTCTTTGTCTGTCATTACACCTTTGGATGTAGATAAGATTGCAATACCTAATCCGTTAATTACTCTCGGCATGTCCTTGTAACCAGTGTACTTACGAAGACCTGGTGTAGACACACGCTTCAAAGACTTGATAGCGTTTTGCTTAGTTGTAGGATTGTACTTCAAAGCAACTTTGATAGTACCCTGTGGACCATCCTCGATAAACTTGTAATTGAGGATGTAACCTTTCTCGAAGAGGATCTTTGTGATCTCTTTCTTCAAGTTAGACGCAGGAACTTCAACAACACGGTGATGAGCCATGATTGCGTTTCTGAGTCTTGTCAGATAATCTGCTATTGGATCTGTCATAAAATATAAAAATTTAATTAATCGGGACTACCCCGACAATATTAAAAAAATAATTTTCTTGGGTCTGATAATTGATTACCAACTTGCCTTCTTAACACCAGGAATCAAACCAGCAGAAGCCATCTCACGGAACTGAATACGAGAGAGTCCAAACTGACGGATATAACCCTTTGGACGACCAGTAATCTTGCAACGATTGTGAAGACGGATTGGGTTTGCATTCTTAGGGATAGCCTGAAGCTTACGAGCTGCCTCGTATGCTTCGGCTGGATCATTAGAAGTTGCAATAATCTTTTTCAGTGCTGCGCGCTTTTCAGCGTAACGAGCTACAAGCTTTGCACGCTTAACCTCGCGAGCTTTCATTGATTCTTTTGCCATATCTCTTAATCTTTGTTTGCGTTCTTGAATGGAAGACCGAATGCCTTAAGGAGAGCAAAACCTTCCTCGTCAGTCTTGGCTGATGTAACGAAAGTGATGTTCATACCCTGGATACGATCGATCTCATCAATGTTAATCTCTGGGAAGATAATCTGCTCTGTGATACCCAAAGTATAGTTACCACGGCCATCAAACTTGCTTTCAATACCCTTGAAGTCACGGATACGAGGCAGAGAAACGCGAACGAGCTTCTCAAGGAACTCGTACATGCGCTCACGACGCAATGTAACCATTACACCGATAGGCATCTTCTTACGAAGCTTGAAGTTGGCGATATCCTTCTTTGAATATGTGGCAACTGCCTTCTGACCTGTGATAGCAGTAATCTCATTGATTGCTACATCAACAATCTTCTTGTCCTGTGTAGCATCACCAAGTCCCTGGTTGATAACAATCTTCTTGAGAGCTGGAATCTGCATAGCAGAGGCATAGTTGAACTGCTTCTGCAAAGAAGGAGCGATAGTCTCCTTATAAACTTTCTTTAACTGTGCTGTATCCATTACTTGATTTCCTCCCCTGACTTTTTAGCGATGCGAACAACGTTTTTACCCTCGTGCTTGATAGCCACACGAGTAGCCTTGCCACTCTTAGGATCAATCAAGCTCAAATTTGAGATATGAATAGGAGCCTCTTGCTTAATGATGCCTCCCTGAGGATTCTTAGCAGATGGCTTAGTGCTCTTTGACACCATATGTACGCCCTCTACGATGGCACGATTGTCATCAACGAGGACCTTGAGCACCTTACCAGTCTTGCCCTTGTCGGCACCAGCAATAACGATAACCTTATCGTCTTTCTTTATATGTAACTTACTCATTACTATTAATTTTAAAATATTAAAGAACCTCAGGTGCCAAAGAAACGACTTTCATATTTACTGCACGAAGCTCACGAGCAACAGGGCCAAAGATACGGCTACCACGAAGCTCACCAGCATTGTTGAGCAGTACACAAGCATTATCGTCGAAACGGATGTAAGAACCATCTGCACGACGAATCTCCTTCTTTGTGCGAACAATCAAAGCCTTTGATACTGCACCCTTCTTCAAATCACTTGATGGAATGACGTTCTTGACTGAAACTACAATCACGTCACCAACACTTGCGTAACGACGGCCTGTACCACCGAGGACACGAATGCAAAGAGCCTCACGAGCACCGCTGTTGTCACATACATTAAGTCTTGATTCTGCTTGTATCATAATTACTTAGCTTTTTCTACGATTTGTACTAATCTCCATCTCTTTGTCTTAGACAGAGGACGAGTCTCCATGATCATAACAGTATCACCTACGTTAGCCTCATTCTTCTCGTCATGTGCATGGTACTTCTTTGTCTTCTGGACAAACTTACCATAAATTGGGTGCATCTCCTTGAACTTAGCTGCAATAACAATGGTTTTATCCATTTTGTTGCTGATGACAACACCCTGTCTTACTTTTCTTAAATTTCTTGTTTCCATCTGGACCATTATTATTTGTTAAGTTCTCTCTGACGAAGTTCTGTTTTCATACGTGCGATATCACGACGAGCAACCTTAATCTCTGATGGATTCTCAAGAGGAGTGATGTTATGGTTGAGCTTCTTCTGATTGTAAGCTGCAACAGCATTCTCCAATTTCTCTACCAATTCCTTGGTTTCGAGTTCCTTTACTTCTTTAATCTTCATAATTAAGCGTTTTTATCGAAATCACGTCTAACAACAAATTTTGTTTTTACAGGAAGTTTCTGAGCTGCGAGACGAAGAGCCTCCTTAGCAATGTCGAAACTTACACCTTCTACTTCAAAGAGGATACGACCTGGTGTAACAGGTGCAACCCATCCAGCTGGATCACCCTTACCTTTACCCATACGCACATCAGCAGGCTTACGAGTGATAGGCTTATCAGGGAAGATACGAATCCAAACCTGACCTTGGCGGTTCATGTAGCGGTTTACTGCCACACGAGCAGCCTCAATCTGACGGCTATCGATCCACTTTGGCTCAAGAGTCTTGATACCGAAAGAACCGAATGCCAATTGTGTACCTCTGTGGGCGTTGCCTTTGTTGCCGCGACCATCTTGAGGTCTTCTATATTTTACTCTTTTTGGCTGTAACATGATAGCTTTCTAATTTAACGGTTATTGTTTCTCTTACGATTACCGCCGCGGTTAGAGCGACCGTTATTACGGTTGTTGCCCTTGTTGTCCTGAGCGAAGTTAGGTGTAAGGTCAGCCTTACCATAAACCTCACCACGGCAAATCCATACCTTGATGCCAAGCAAACCTACCTTAGTAAGAGCCTCGCACTGGCAATAATCGATGTCTGCGCGGAATGTGTGAAGAGGAGTACGACCCTCTTTATACATTTCCTTACGTGCCATTTCTGCACCATTCAGACGACCTGTAATCTGCACCTTGATACCCTCGGCACCAGCACGCATTGTGTTGGCAACAGCATCTTGATAGCACGACGATAAGCAATCATGTGCTCAATCTGGCTTGCGATATTCTTACCTACGATAGTAGCATCAAGTTCAGGCTTCTTAACCTCGAAGATGTTGATCTGAATATCTTTCTTGTAAAGCTTCTTCAACTCTTCCTTCAACTTATCTACATCCTGACCACCTTTACCAATGACAAAACCTGGACGGGCTGTGCAAATAGTAATGGTAACAAGCTTCAATGTACGTTCGATAACGATACGAGAAACACTTGCCTTTGCAAGACGCTCGTTAAGATACTTACGGATTTTCTGATCCTCAACGAGGTTGTCACCGAAGTTCTTACCACCGAACCAATTTGAATCCCAACCACGGATAATACCAAGTCGGTTACTAATCGGATTAACTTTCTGTCCCATTCTACTTATTATTTTCATCATTAGTTTTTGCATCTACAAAAAGAGTTACATGGTTAGAACGCTTACGGATTCTATAACCACGACCCTGTGGTGCAGGTCTCATACGTTTCATTGTAACGCCTTCGTCAACGAAGACCTTGCTAATATAAAGCTCACCGTCTTCAGCCTTGCGATCATTCTTAGCTTCCCAGTTTGCGATAGCTGAACGAAGTAATTTCTCAACGTCAGCAGATGCTTGCTTCTTAGAGAAGCGAAGTACTCCGAGGGCGCGATTAACTTCCATACCACGAATCATATCTACAACGTAGCGCATCTTGCGTGGAGAAGAAGGAACGCCAACCAATTTAGCGAAGTACAAGTTTTTACGGGCTTCTTTCAATTTTTCAGCCGCGATATGTTTTCTTGCTCCCATTATTTACTTAAATTTTAATTGGTTTAACCCCGATTACTTTCTGTTACCAGAGTGACCGCCAAAGCGACGTGTTGGAGCGAACTCTCCAAGCTTGTGGCCTACCATATTCTCTGTAACATAAACAGGGATAAATTTGTTACCGTTATGAACTGCAACAGTATGTCCTACGAAATCAGGAGATATCATTGAAGCTCGAGCCCATGTCTTAACAACATTCTTCTTTCCACTCTCGTTCATAGCGAGAATTTTCTTCTCGAGAGAAACGTTGATGTATGGACCTTTTTTAAGTGAACGACTCATAATTTACTCTTTATTTTTTGTTAGCTCTTTCAATAATATACTTGTTAGAAAGCTTCTTAGGTGCACGAGTCTTGAGACCCTTAGCATACAAGCCCTTGCGTGAACGTGGATGACCACCACTCTGGCGACCTTCACCACCACCCATTGGGTGATCAACAGGTTCATAACAACACCACGGTTGTGAGGACGACGACCCAACCAGCGTGAACGACCAGCCTTACCAGACTGCTCAAGTGCGTGGTCAGAGTTACCTACACTACCAATAGTAGCTTTACAAGCACTCAAAATCTGGCGCAACTCGCCAGAAGGGAGCTTAATTACACAATAACTGCCCTCACGAGAAGTCAACTGAGCAAAATTACCAGCCGAACGAACCAACAAAGCACCCTGACCTGGACGCAACTCAATGTTGTGAATCACTGTACCTACAGGAATGTTTGCCAAAGGAAGTGCGTTACCTACCTCAGGAGCTGCGTCAGCACCTGACATCAATGTAGCGCCTACCTGGAGTCCGTTAGGAGCAATAATGTAACGTTTTTCACCATCAGCATAGTAAAGCAATGCGATGCGAGCTGAACGATTAGGATCGTACTCGATCGTCTTTACAACTGCTGGAACACCATCCTTCTCACGTTTGAAGTCGATAAGACGATACTTCTGCTTATGGCCACCACCAATGTAGCGAACGGTCATCTTACCGGTGTTGTTTCGACCACCGGTATGACGCTTACCGTAAACGAGAGACTTCTCTGGCACGGATGCAGTAATATCCTCGAACGTGCCAATAACTTTGTGTCTTTGACCCGGAGTAACGGGTTTTAATTTACGTACTGCCATTTCTTATATTAAATATTGCTGTAAAAATCAATTGTTTCGCCCTCTTTCAGAGTAACGATTGCCTTCTTGAACGCATTCTTCTGACCCTTAACAAGACCTGCCTTTGTGTAACGTGCAGAACGCTTGCCAGCATAACGAATTGTGTTCACATCAACTACTGTAACATTATACAGACCTTCGATTTCCTTCTTAATCTCGAGCTTATTAGCCTCAGGACGAACAACGAAGCCATAGCGGTTAGGCTGCTTGTCTGTAATCTTGGTCATCTTCTCAGTAACCAATGGTTTGATAATAAATGCCATATTCTAATATCTCCTTTTTACTTTGTTAAGATTTGGTCGATAGTCTCGAGCGATTTTTCAGTAATCACTACAACATCAGCATTCAAAACTTTATACGAATTGACATTTGATGCAAGGATAACCTCAGCACGCTGCAAGTTACGAGCGGACAAATATACGTTTTTATTTGATTCTGGCAAAACGAAGAGCACCTTCTTGCTTTCAATTTCAAGATTCTTAAGAATACTTAAGAACTCTTTAGTCTTTGGAGCCTCAAAAGAGAAGTCTTCGAGCAATACGATGCTATTCTCCTGAGCCTTGTAAGAAAGGGCTGACTTACGAGCAAGAATCTTTACTTTTTTATTAAGTTTGAAGCGATAGTCGCGTGGCTTAGGACCGAAAACGCGAGCACCACCTACGAGTACTGGTGAGTTGATGTCACCACGACGAGCACCGCCGCCACCTTTCTGACGACCAAGCTTACGAGTAGAGCCGCTCATTTCGCTTCTCTCCTTTGACTTAGCTGTACCCTGACGCTGGTTAGCGAGATACTGCTTTACGTGAGATAGAGAACGTGATCGTTAGGCTCAATACCGAAAACAGCCTCATTAAGAGCTACCTTGCGGCCGGTCTCCTGACCTTTGATATCTAATACGCTAACTTCCATTATTTCTCAATTAAAACAGTTGAACCTTTGCATCCAGCGAACGAACCCTTTACTACGAGGAGGTTCTGCTCTGGAATTACCTTTAACACCTGAAGGTTCTGAGTAGTAACTCTGTCACCTCCCATTTGGCCGCCCATGCGCATACCCTTGAATACCTTAGCAGGATAAGAACATGCACCGATAGAACCCGGTTTACGAGCGCGGTCATCCTGACCGTGAGTAGACTGACCTACACCACCGAATCCGTGACGCTTTACAACGCCCTGGAAGCCTTTACCCTTAGATGTACCGATTACATCAACAAACTTGCAGTCGTTGAAGATTTCAACTGTAATGGTGTCACCGAGGTTGTACTCCTCATCAAACTTGAACTCGGCCAAGTACTTCTTAGGTGTTGTGCCTGCCTTCTTGAAGATTCCCATCATAGGCTGAGATGTACGATTCTCCTTAGCCTCGCCGAAACCTAACTGATAAGCCTTGTAACCGTCTTTCTCTAAAGTCTTTACCTGGGTTACAACACAAGGACCTACTTCGATAACAGTGCACGGAATATTCTTACCGTCGGCACTGAAAACGGATGTCATTCCGATTTTTTTTCCAATTAATCCTGGCATTTCAATTTACTTTTAAATAATTAGACTTTGATTTCTACTTCTACACCACTTGGCAACTCAAGCTTCATCAATGCATCTACAGTCTTAGCTGTTGAGCTATAGATGTCGATAAGACGCTTGAAATCTGAGAGCTGGAACTGCTCGCGAGACTTCTTGTTAACGAAAGTACTGCGGTTTACAGTAAAAATACGCTTGTGTGTTGGCAATGGAATAGGACCGCTGACGATAGCGCCTGTAGCCTTAACAGCCTTCACAATCTTCTCAGCTGACTTGTCAACCAACTGGTGGTCGTAGGACTTCAGCTTAATTCTGATTTTCTGACTCATTGTTAAAATTAAGTTATTAATATATGAATTGATTTAGTCTAATGGAAGAAGAGGTACGCTGCTTAAGAGTCATTCGCTAAGCAGCGCCTCATCTTACCTATTTGTTTCTTTATTACAGGAGTTCTGCGTGACCCTTAACCTCTTCCAACACAGCCTTAGCAATTGTTGAAGAGAGAGGTGCATGGTGATCATACTCCATTGAGCTTGTAGCACGACCAGAAGTGATGGTACGCAAAGCTGTCACATAACCGAACATCTCTGCCAATGGAACCATTGCCTTAACGATACGTGCACCGCTGCGGCCTTCCTCCATACCCTGAACGAGACCACGACGCTTATTCAAATCGCCGATAACATCACCCATGTTCTCCTCAGGAGTAACAACCTCAACCTTCATGATAGGCTCCATCAGGACAGGACCAGCCTTAGGACAGAGAACCTTGAATGCCTGGTGAGCAACGAGCTCGAATGACAACTGATCAGAGTCTACTGGGTGGAAACTACCATCGGTCAAAGTTACCTTCAAACCAGTCATTGGGAAGCCACCGAGAACACCATTAGACAAACAATCAGCAAAACCCTTCTGTACTGATGGAATGAATTCCTTAGGAATGTTACCACCCTTCACCTCGTTAATAAACTGCAAGTCGCCCTCCTTGTAATCCTCGTCCTTAGGACCGATTGTTACATCAATACAAGCGAACTTACCGCGACCACCAGACTGCTTCTTGTAAGTCTCACGGCTCTGAGCGAACTTAGTAATAGCCTCCTTATAGTTAACCTGTGGCTTACCCTGGTTACACTCAACCTTGAACTCACGCTTCAGACGGTCGATGATGATATCCAAGTGGAGCTCACCCATACCAGAGATAATTGTCTGACCACTCTGCTCGTCGGTACGTACGGTAAAGGTTGGGTCCTCTTCAGCCAACTTAGCGAGACCGTTATCCATCTTAGCGATGTCAGCCTGGCTCTTAGGCTCAACTGCGATAGAAATCACAGTATCAGGGAATGTCATAGACTCCAATACGATTGGGTGATCCTCATCACAGAGTGTATCACCTGTACGGATATCCTTGAAACCTACACCTGCACCGATATCACCAGCATCGATAGACTCCATTGGAATCTCCTGCTTAGAGTTCATCTGGAACAGACGGCTGATACGCTCGCGCTTGCCAGAACGTGGGTTGTAAACATAAGAACCAGCAACAACCTTACCTGAGTAAACACGGAAGAATACCAAGCGGCCCATGAATGGGTCTGTAGCAATCTTAAATGCGAGAGCCGATGTTGGCTCATCCTCAGAAGGCTTACGATCCTCTTCCTCCTCTGTATCAGGGTTGGTACCTACGATATTAGGAGTATCCATTGGTGAAGGCAGGAATGCACATACATAGTCGAGCAAAGGCTGAACACCCTTATTCTTGTATGAAGAACCAAGCAACATTGGGCAGCACTCCATAGCACAGCAACCCTTACGGATAGCTGCAAGGATCTTCTCCTCAGGAATATCCTGACCATCGAGATAAAGCTCCATTACTTCGTCATCAAAGTTGGCAGCACCCTCGAGCAACTTATCACGCCACTCAGCAGCTTCGTCAGCCAAGTCAGCAGGAATTTCCTCTACGTCATACTCAGCACCCATGGTTTCATCGTGCCAAAGGATAGCCTTCATCTTGATGAGGTCTACTACACCCTTGAAGTTTTCCTCTGCACCAATAGGAATCTGAATAGCAATTGGATTAGCACCCAAGATATCCTTCATCTGTTGTACTGTCTCGAAGAAGTTTGCACCAGAACGGTCCATCTTGTTTACATAACCAATACGAGGTACATTATACTTATCAGCTGGCGCCATACAGTCTCAGACTGTGGCTGAACACCATCAGCTGCAGAATATGTAGCAACAGCACCATCAAGTACGCGGAGAGAACGTTCTACCTCGGCGGTAAAGTCAACGTGTCCCGGAGTATCGATCAAGTTAATCTTGTATGACTTGCCAAGATAGTTCCAGTTACAAGTTGTAGCAGCAGAGGTAATAGTAATACCACGTTCCTGCTCCTGAGCCATCCAGTCCATGGTAGCTGCACCATCGTGCACCTCACCAATCTTGTGAGTTTTACCAGTGTAGAACAAGATACGCTCTGATGTTGTTGTTTTACCGGCATCGATGTGAGCCATAATACCGATATTACGTGTCAAATGTAAATCGCGATTTGCCATTTTCTTTTTACCTATTTATTAAATTAGAATCTAAAGTGAGCAAATGCACGGTTAGCCTCAGCCATGCGGTGCATATCTTCCTTACGCTTGTATGCGCCACCCTGATTGTTGTAAGCATCCATAATCTCAGCAGCCAACTTGTCTGCCATTGTCTTACCACCACGCTTACGAGCGAAAGCAATAAGGTTCTTCATAGAGATACTCTCCTTGCGATCAGGACGAATTTCTGTAGGAACCTGGAAGGTAGCACCACCGATACGACGGCTCTTAACCTCAACCTGTGGAGTGATGTTATCGAGGGCCTGCTTCCAAATCTCAAGGGCAGACTTCTCCTCGTTAGACATCTTAGCCTTAACGGTATCAAGTGCATTGTAGAAAATCTCATAAGATGTATTCTTCTTACCGTCATACATCAAATGATTCACGAATTTAGAGACCTTTTGGTCATTGAAGACTGGATCTGGAAGGATCACTCTCTTCTTTGGTTTTGCTTTTCTCATTTTTTAAAAGAAAAAAAATTAAATTCTGCATGGGGCTGTTCATTGTCTCTTCAACACTCGCACCCGAGTATTTACTCAACCTGTTACTTCTCCAGCAAAACGTTTGAAATAAAAATTTTGTTTTTGTTTCCTAACTCTCGACCTTCTCCGGTCGTGAGTCTTTGGTTTTACGGCTTTACAAAGATTACTTCTTTGCCTTTTGGACGCTTAGCTCCGTACTTAGAACGACGCTGTGTACGGTTTGCTACACCTGCGGTATCAAGAGTACCACGAACGATGTGATAACGTACACCAGGGAGGTCCTTAACACGACCACCACGAACCAATACGATTGAGTGCTCCTGCAAGTTGTGACCCTCTCCTGGGATGTAAGAGTTAACCTCCTTAGAGTTTGTCAAACGAACACGGGCAACCTTACGCATTGCCGAATTAGGCTTCTTTGGAGTTGTTGTGTAAACACGGACACAAACACCACGACGCTGAGGACATGAATCCAAAGCTGGTGACTTGCTCTTGTCTACGAGAACTCGTCTGCCTTTTCTTACCAATTGTGAAATAGTAGGCATAATTTTACTTTTTAATTTATTATTTTTGTTTTGTTATTGTCAAATCCATAACGTCCCAAATATTTCTGGCCGTTTTCGGGGTGCAAAGATACGACTTTTCTCGCAAAACACCTAACTAATTAAAAAGGAAGCTTTTCAAAATCGCAACATTTAACTTTATATAACTATTTGTTGCGTTTTTTAGAAGCCTTTTTAGTATTTCATGACATACAACTTACCAAATAGAAAGACGAAGTTGAACTAAAAAAGAGGTAAACTTTCAATGGTTCTGAACTTAAAAATATCAAAGGAGTTAAGGCAGATGTGTGCTTGGAAACGAAACGAAGGACTAATTACTGTCACATTCATTTGCATACTTCTATAGAACACGCCATAACTCCTTTAATTATCTCTGTTTCAAATTATGCTTCACCCTTAGGAGTATTGAATGGAGCTATTGTACGCTCTGGCTCATTAGGCATCTTGATCTTGCCAAATGTCTGCTCATAATTGTATATGTTACTCTGCAAAGCCTGCAACAAACGCTTGGCATGCTCAGGTGCCATAATGACGCGACTCTTTATTTGCGGCTGTGGCATTCCGGGGAGTGCGCAGGCGAAATCGAGGATAAAGTCCGAACTGGAATGGGTAATGAGCGCAAGGTTTGAGTAAATTCCTTCTGCTACCTCGGGGTTGATTCCCATCTGAAACTGATTCTGATTGTTCTTGTTATTATCTTCCATAATTCTTTAAGTTTATAAGGTTATTAATTTTATTGACGTTGCAAACTTACATAAAAAATCTGAGAACTGCAACTTTTTTGCAGCTTTTAATAAATACACATCAAATAACAGCAATTTCACTCCCGTACAAACGACTTCAAAATATCGTGGTTGTCACATTTATTATAATGTACGTCGCATGCGCGCAAACATATTATATATAAAGAACAACTATAAAATAGGAGAAATCATAACTATATGTGCATAATAAATCCTTTGTGCCTGCAAAAAACATGCTTCCAAAAGGAAGCGCAAGCATAAAATCCAACGAAGTATTTATTGTAGTCTAACGAAGCGCTTCATTAAGTGTTAAGGAAGCGCTTCATTAGGTGCTAAGGAAGCGCTTCATTAGGTGCTAAGGAAGCGCTTCGTTAAGGTGCAACAAAGCGCTTCGTTGAGTCATGAAGTTAACGACATTCTACGACACTCTTCGACACATGTGAGAAATGCATATTGTAACTTTGCCACCAAATAGCTATTACTACGGAATATGGCAGGCAAGGAAAACGCGAAACATTCACCTTGACATGATAACAAAGGTTACAATGCTACTTTAGAAAAAAAACTATTTTTATCTACAATTATATAGATACAAAAAGGGATATGCCATTACTAACATATCCCTTTTATTTTATCAAATACTAAGATTACTCTCCCATGCCGGAGTCTGAATAATCAAGCACGTTCTTGCGATTAGCCTGCATGCGCTCATATTCTTCCTTAGAGCCAACAATAATCTTCTCCCACTGACGAAGGCCTGTACCAGCTGGAATCAAGTGACCACAAATCACATTCTCCTTCATACCCTCAAGGTAGTCCACCTTACCACGGATAGCAGCCTCATTCAAGACCTTGGTAGTTTCCTGGAATGAAGCGGCACTCATGAAGCTCTTAGTACCCAAAGCAGCACGAGTAATACCCTGGAGTATCTGAGTAGATGTTGCAGCTACAGCGTCACGGACCTGAACCAACTTCATATCACGACGCTTCAGACCTGAATTCTCATCACGCAGTCTGCGAGCTGTAATAATCTGGCCAGGTTTGAGATTCTCACTGTCACCAGCGTCGGTAACAACCTTCTTGCCCCAGATACGATCATTCTCCTCGGCAAAATCGAGTTTATCTACCAATTCTTGCTCCAAGAATGTAGTATCACCCGGATCATCAATACGAACCTTACGCATCATCTGACGAACGATGATCTCAAAATGCTTGTCGTTAATAGCCACACCCTGAAGACGATAAACGTCCTGAACCTGGTTGACAATGTACTCCTGTACGGCAGTAGGGCCCTTGATAGCAAGAATATCGCCTGGAGTCACGACACCATCAGAAAGAGGTGTACCAGCACGAACGGCATCATGCTCCTGAACCAGAATCTGCTTAGAAAGAGATACGAGATACTTTTTCTGGTCGCCAGTCTTGGATGTAACAATAATCTCACGGTTACCACGCTTTACCTTACCCATGGTAATCTCACCGTCGATTTCAGAAACAACAGCAGGGTTTGATGGGTTACGAGCCTCAAACAACTCAGTTACACGTGGAAGACCACCAGTGATATCACCTGCACCACCTACGGCACGTGGAATCTTCACCAAGGTCTCACCCGTCTTGATAGTCTGACCATCTTCTACGGCTACGTGTCCACCCACTGGGAAGTTGTATGTACCCAATACCTGTCCGTTAGCATCAACAACATCACAAGAAGGGACCATGGTCTTATTCTTGGAGTCGGTGATAATCTTCTCGGTAAGACCGGTGGTTTCATCAGTCTCAGCACGGTAGGTAACACCCTCCTGAACGTCATTGAACTTCAATGTACCAGCATACTGGCTTACAATAACGGCGTTGAATGGGTCCCACTTGGCAATAACAGTACCCTTATCAACGACCTCACCTTCCTTGTGATAGAGTGAAGAACCATAAGGAACGTTCAATGTTGAAAGAACGATATTTGTATTGGGATCGACAAATCGGATTTCTGCCAAGTGGCTTACTACCATCTCGCACTTTACGTCATTGCCTTCCTCGTCTTCTTCTACAAATGGAACTGTGCTCAACTCATCGAACTCGATTCGTGATTTGTTCTTAGCCTCTATCTTGGCATTGGCAGCCGCGTTAGAAGCAATACCACCAGCGTGGAATGTACGAAGAGTAAGCTGTGTACCTGGCTCACCAATAGCTTGAGCTGCGATGACACCTACAGCCTCACCCAACTGTACCATGCGGGCAGTAGCCAAATTACGGCCATAACACTTCATGCAGACACCCTTCTTGCTCTCGCAGGTAAGTACCGAGCGAATCTCAACACTCTCAATAGGAGAATCTTCGATAGCTTTGGCCTTAGCCTCTGTTATCTCCTCACCGGCACGTACAATCAACTCGCCAGTTGTAGGATGAATAACATCATGTACAGATACACGACCGAGGATACGCTCATACAAAGTAGAAATCACCTCGTCACCGTTCTTCAAGGCTGTACAAACCAAACCACGCAAGGTACCACAGTCCTCCTCAGAAATAATCACATCATGGGACACATCGACAAGACGACGTGTCAGGTAACCAGCATCGGCAGTCTTCATAGCGGTATCAGCAAGACCCTTACGGGCACCGTGTGAAGAAATGAAGTACTCCAACACAGACATACCCTCCTTGAAGTTAGACAGAATTGGGTTCTCAATAATTTGAGCACCTTCAGCACCTGCCTTCTGAGGCTTAGCCATCAAACCACGCATACCAGACAACTGCTTAATCTGGTCCTTAGAACCACGGGCTCCAGAGTCAAGCATCATATACACAGCGTTGAATCCCTGATCAGCCTCGGTCATTTCCTTCATCAGCACATTACCGAGGTTGGTGTTTACATGAGTCCAGGTATCGATAACCTGGTTGTAACGCTCCTTATCGGTAATGAAACCCATATTATAGTTATTGGTGATTTCCTCAATCTCCTTATGACCCTTAGCCACGATTTCTTCCTTCTCTGGTGGAATAATGATATCACCAAGGTTGAACGAAAGACCGGCAACGTAAGCCATACGATAACCGAGGTTCTTGATACCATCGAGGAACTCGCAGGCCTGTGCCATACCGACAGCCTTGATTACATCAGAAATAAGTCCGCGCAAAGTCTTCTTTGAAATAACATCATTGAAGAAGCCTACTTCCTCTGGAATAATCTGGTTTACAATAACACGACCTACAGATGTCTCAACCATACGCTTCTGCAACTTGCCATCTACGAGGTCGTTGACAATAACCTTTACAGGAGCGTGCAAGTCGCAACGCCCCTCATTGCGTGCAATCAAAGCCTCTTCAGGACCATAGAAAGACAAGCCCTCACCCTTGGCTCCTGGACGAATCTTGGTGATGTAATAAAGACCGAGCACCATATCCTGTGAAGGAACGGTGATAGGAGCACCATTGGCTGGATTCAGGATGTTATGACTCTGAAGCATCAAAATCTGTGCCTCGAGAACAGCCTCATTGCTCAAAGGAAGGTGAACAGCCATCTGGTCACCATCGAAGTCAGCATTGAAGCAGTACATGCCAATGGGTGCAACTGAATTGCCTTACCTTCGATCATCTTAGGCTGGAAAGCCTGGATACCAAGACGGTGAAGAGTAGGAGCACGGTTGAGCATAACAGGATGACCCTTCATCACATTCTCGAGAATATCCCAGATTACTGGCTCACGACGATCAACAATCTTCTTGGCGCTCTTTACAGTCTTCACAATGCCACGTTCAATGAGCTTGCGGATAATAAATGGCTTATAAAGCTCGGCAGCCATCAACTTAGGAAGACCGCATTCACCCATTTTCAACTCAGGACCTACAACAATTACCGATCGAGCAGAATAGTCAACACGCTTACCCAGCAAGTTCTGACGGAAACGACCCTGCTTACCCTTCAATGAGTCAGAAAGTGATTTCAATGGGCGGTTGCTTTCGCTCTTCACAGCAGAGCTCTTGCGAGAGTTGTCGAACAAACTGTCAACAGCCTCCTGCAGCATACGCTTCTCATTACGGAGGATTACCTCTGGAGCCTTGATTTCCACCAATCGCTTCAAACGGTTGTTACGAATTATAACACGACGATAGAGGTCGTTGAGATCTGAAGTTGCAAAACGACCTCCATCCAGAGGTACCAATGGACGGAGTTCAGGAGGAGTTACAGGGATGATCTTCATAACCATCCACTCAGGACGGTTGATACCCTTGCTGGCACGGAAGCCCTCTACAACTTGAAGACGCTTCAGAGCCTCAGTCTTACGCTGCTGGCTTGAATCATTGCTTGCACGGTCGCGTAACTCGTATGACAGAGAGTCGAGATCCAAGTTCTGCAGCAACTGATAAATAGCCTCAGCACCCATCTTTGCAATAAACTTGTTTGGATCCACATCAGGAAGACGGTCGTTATCTGGGCTCAACTGATTGTCGATGATATCGATATACTCATCCTCTGTAAGAAGGTCGAGAGTATGAGAACCATTCAATTCCAAACCATCAGCATCCTTTCTGCCAGCCAGCGCACCTGGCTGTACTACAACATACTTTTCGTAGTAGATGACAGCATCAAGCTTCTTGGTAGGCATACCTAAGAGATAGCCAATTTTGTTAGGCAATGAACGGAAATACCAGATGTGAGCCACTAGCACAACCAGTTCAATATGACCAGAACGTTCACGACGGACCTTCTTCTCGGTCACCTCAACACCACATCGGTCACAGACGATACCCTTGTAACGGATACGCTTATACTTACCGCAAGCACACTCATAGTCCTTGGTAGGACCAAAGATGCGCTCGCAGAAAAGTCCGTCACGTTCGGGCTTATATGTACGATAATTAATGGTTTCGGGCTTTGTAACCTCACCATACGAATTTTCCAGGATCTCCTCAGGAGAGGCAAGACCGATGGTAATCTTCGTAAAATTATTCTTTACCTTTGTATCTTTTTTGAAAGCCATGTTTCTATATCTAAATTAGGGGTTCTCAAAATTAATCAAGTTTGATGCTCAGACCAAGACCACGAAGCTCATGGAGCAATACGTTGAGAGACTCAGGAATACCAGGAGTTGGCATTGGGTCGCCCTTAACGATAGCCTCATATGCCTTGCTACGACCTACAACATCATCCGACTTGATAGTCAGAATCTCCTGCAGTACGTGCTTGCGCCGAATGCCTCGATGGCCCAAACCTCCATCTCTCCAAATCGCTGACCACCAAACTGGGCTTTACCACCAAGTGGCTGCTGTGTGATGAGAGAGTAAGGACCGATAGAACGAGCGTGCATCTTGTCCTCTACCATATGACCCAACTTCAAGAAGTAAGTCATACCAACAGTAGCAGGCTGGTCGAACTGCTCACCAGTCTCACCATCGTAAAGATATGTAGAGCAGAAACGTGGCAAACCAGCCTTGTCTGTCCATACTGAGAGATCATCAAGCTTAGCACCATCGAAGATAGGAGTAGCAAACTTAACACCCAACTTCTTACCGGCAGCACCAAGAATACACTCAAAGATCTGACCCAAGTTCATACGAGAAGGCACACCCAATGGGTTCAACACCATATCAACGGGACGTCCATCTTCCATAAATGGCATATCCTCTGTGCGCACAACCTTAGACACAATACCCTTATTACCGTGACGACCTGCAAGTTTATCACCTACCTGAATCTTACGCTTCTTGCAATGTAAACCTTAGCCATCTGAAGAATACCAGAAGGAAGTTCATCACCAATAGTAATTGCAAACTTGCGACGCTTCAGTTCTGCATCAAGCTGCTTGTACTTGCGGATATAGTTCATAATCAGAGTCTGAATCAAACCATTGGTATGATCGTCATCAGTCCAGTTGTTTGACTGAACGCCATCATATTCAAGGTTCTTCAGCGCAGCAGTAGTAAACTTGCTGCCCTTGGTGATGATTTCAGCACCAGTATAATCCTTCACACCCTGAGAAACCTTACCCTCGGTCAATGTGAGCAACTTATCAACAAGGATATCTTTCAAGTCATCGTTCTTTGCCTCGTATTCCTCGTCAATCTTGGCAAGAATAATCTTGTCCTGCTTCTTTGACTCTCGAGTTTTAATAGCACGAGAGAAGAGTTTCTTGTCAATAACAACACCACTTAGTGATGGGTTAGCCTTCAATGAAGAATCCTTCACATCGCCTGCCTTGTCACCAAAGATAGCACGGAGCAACTTCTCTTCTGGAGAAGGATCGCTCTCACCCTTAGGAGAAATCTTACCAATCATGATATCACCTGGCTCAATACGAGCACCAACACGTACGATACCATTATCATCCAAATCCTTTGTAGCTTCCTCGCTAACGTTAGGAATATCGCTGGTAAACTCCTCCATACCACGCTTGGTCTCACGAACATCAAGTGAATACTCGTCTACGTGTACAGAAGTAAGCACATCCTCGCGAACCATACGCTCTGAGATAACGACAGCATCCTCATAGTTGTAACCCTTCCAAGGAATATAAGCTACAAGCAGGTTGCGGCCCAATGCCAACTCTCCATTCTCGGTAGCATAACCTTCTGTCAGGATATCACCCTTCTTGACACGCTGTCCCTTATTACAGATAGGACGGAGGTCGATAGTCATATTCTGATTGGTACGGCGGAACTTTGGAATACGATACTCCTTCAAAGCAGGCTCGAAGCTTACAAATTCCTCTTCCTCTGTACGATCGTAAAGGATACGGATAGTAGTAGCATCTACATATTCGATAACACCCTCACCCTCAGCAGTAACCATGGTACGAGAATCCTCACATACCTGCTTCTCCAAACCAGTTCCTACTATAGGAGCATCGTTGTGAAGCAATGGAACAGCCTGACGCATCATGTTACATCCCATCAGCGCACGGTGACCATCATCATGCTCCAAGAAAGGAATCAGACCAGCAGAAACAGAAGCAATCTGCTGGGGAGACACATCAACAAAGTCAACCTCAGAAGGCTCTACAACTGGATAATCAGCATCCTGACGACATTTTACAACATCACGGATGAATGTACCCTCTTCCGTCAAAGGAGCATTTCCCTGACCGATAATCTTATTCTCCTCATCCTCAGCAGTGAGATATACCACATCCTTGTTGTCCATATCCACCTTACTGTCTGTTACCTTACGATAAGGAGTGATGATAAATCCAAGGTCATTAATCTTAGCATACATACAGAGTGAAGAAATCAAACCGATGTTAGGACCTTCAGGACTCTCAATAGGACAAAGACGACCATAATGAGTATAGTGAACGTCACGAACCTCAAAACCCGCACGCTCACGTGACAAACCGCCAGGACCCAATGCTGAGAGACGACGCTTATGTGTAACCTCTGCCAGAGGGTTGGTCTGGTCCATAAACTGAGACAATGGGTTGGTACCGAAGAATGAGTTGATAACACTTGAGATGGTCTTTGCGTTGATCAAATCGGTAGGGGTAAACACCTCATTGTCGCGAACGTTCATACGTTCACGGATAGTACGGCTCATACGAGCCAAACCAATAGAGAACTGGTTAGCCAACTGTTCACCTACAGTGCGTACACGACGATTTGACAAGTGGTCAATATCGTCAACCGTAGCATTGGAGTTAACCAGCTGAATCAAATATTTGATAATCTCGATAATGTCGTCCTTTGTCAAAACACGAACGTCCATATCAGTATCGAGACCTAATTTCTTATTAATACGATAACGGCCTACCTCACCCAAGTCATATCTCTTATCAGAGAAAAAGAGGTTCTGGAACACCTCACGAGCACTTGCATCATCGGCAGGATCAGCATTGCGCAACTGGCGATAGATATAAGTAACAGCTTCCTTCTCTGAGTTACTTGGATCCTTGGTCAAAGTATTGAAGATGATAGTGAACTTATTGGCAGCCTCCTCGTCCTTATGCAACAGCACAGTAGAAGCTCCACTATCACAGATTTCATCGATATTCTCAGCAGTAAGTTCTGTCTCACGCTCCATGATCACCTCATTACGTTCGATAGAAACCACCTCGCCGGTATCCTCATCAACGAAGTCCTCATTCCAACTCTTCAATACACGAGCAGCCAACTTACGACCTATGGCAGCCTTCATGTTTTTCTTATTGACCTTTACCTCCTCAGCAAGGTCGAAAATCTGAAGAATGTCCTTATCCTGCTCATAACCAATAGCACGGAGCAAGGTCGTTACAGGCAACTTCTTCTTACGGTCGATGTAAGCATACATCACATTGTTGATATCTGTAGCAAACTCTATCCAACTACTTGAATGGGATTATACGCGCAGAATAAAGCACAGTACCATTGGCATGAACGCCCTGACCGAAGAACACACCAGGTGAACGATGTAACTGCGATACAACAACACGCTCAGCACCATTGATGACGAAAGTACCGTTCTCTGTCATGTAAGGAATAGTTCCCAAGAATACATCCTGGATGAAAGTACCGAAATCCTCATGATCTGGGTCTGTACAGTAAAGTTTCATCTTAGCCTTCAAAGGTACACTATACGTAAGACCTCTCTCCAAGCACTCATCAATAGAATAGCGTGGAGGGTCAATATAGTAATCCAAGAACTCAAGAACGAAATTATTACGAGTATCGGTGATAGGGAAGTCTCAGAGAACACCTTATACAAACCGTCATTCTTGCGTTCCTCAGGCGGAGTATCCAACTGTAAGAAGTCTTTAAAAGACTTTAACTGCACATCGAGGAAATCCGGATATGGGTACGGATTATGAACGCTGGCAAAATTTACTCTGTTATCAACAATTTTTGTAGCCATTAGAAGTTATTAAATGGTTTATCAAAATAATAAAAGACACAAAAAGGTTAGGACTCGCCTACTGGGAGAATCCTAACCATATATTAAGAGATGTAAACTCTAAATTACTTGAGCTCTACCTTAGCACCAGCTGCCTCGATAGTCTTCTTCAAGTTCTCAGCCTCGTCCTTAGCAACGCCTTCCTTGATTGTAGAAGGAGCACCGTCTACAAGATCCTTAGCCTCCTTCAAACCGAGACCACAAGCCTCCTTAACGGCCTTTACAACCTGGAGCTTTGTAGCACCAACCTCAGCGAGGACAACGTCGAAAGAAGACTTCTCCTCAGCTGCAGCTGCACCACCAGCAGCAGGACCAGCAGCTACAGCTACAGCTGCAGCAGCAGGCTCAATACCATACTCGTCCTTGAGGACTGTTGCCAACTCATTAACTTCCTTAACAGTAAGATTTACTAACTCTTCTGCAATAGCTTTAATATCTGCCATTTTTATTCTAATTTAAATTTTGTTTATACTAATTAATTTAATAACATTGTGAGATTACTCAGGACGCTCGCCCAATGTCTTAAGCACACCATGGATGGTGCTGCCTCCTGATTGAAGAGCAGATACAACGTTCTTCGCTGGAGACTGAAGCAAAGCCACAATTTCAGCGATAACCTCATTCTTGCTCTTGAGTGCTGCGAGTTCGCCAAGTTTATCGGCACCTACATAGAAGCTTTCTTCTGCATAAGCAGCCTTCAAAGCTGGGATACCTTCCTTGTCATACTCTTTCAGCATTTTAGCTGGTACATTAGCAGTGTTAGTGAACAACACAGCTGTATTACCCTTCAAACTTCCGTACAACTCAGAGAAATCGATGTCAGAAGCCTCGAACGCCTTGTGAAGCAAGTTGTTCTTAACAACAACCATCTTGATTTCACTCTTGAAGCACTTACGACGAAGATTGCTGGTCTTCTCAGCATTCAATCCTGTAACGTCTACAAGATAGAAGTGAGGATACTCCTTAATCTTCTGTCCAAGTTCGGTGATAATGGTATCTTTAATTTCTTTCTTCATTTTACAAAACTTTTAGAGTTATTCAACTGATTTAGGATCAATCTTGATACCCTTACTCATAGTGCTTGAAATAAAGATACTCTTGATATATGTACCTTTAGCAGCAGCAGGCTTCAACTTGATAACGGTTGCAATAAACTCCTTAGCATTTCCGTAGATCTGCTCAGCTGTCATGCCTACCTTACCGATTGATGTGTGGATAATACCAGCCTTATCAACCTTAAAGTCAATCTTACCTTGCTTAACTTCCTTTACTGCCTTAGCAACGTCCATAGTTACAGTGCCACTCTTAGGGTTAGGCATCAAGCCACGAGGACCAAGCACGCGACCCAAAGGACCAATCTTACCCATGCAAGAAGGCATAGTGATGATGACATCAATATCTGTCCATCCACCCTTGATCTTTTCAACGTATTCGTCGAGACCAACATAATCAGCACCTGCTTCCTTAGCAGCAGCTTCCTGATCAGGAGTACAGAGCGCGAGCACACGGGTAACCTTACCAGTTCCGTTTGGCAATGAAACAACGCCACGAACCATCTGGTTAGCCTTACGTGGGTCTACACCCAAGCGTACATCAATATCCAGAGATGCATCAAATTTGGTTGTGGTAATTTCCTTAACCAACTCTGCAGCCTCTTTCAATGTGTATGCCTTCCCTGCTTCAACCTTATCAGCTACTGATTTTTGATTTTTTGTCAGTTTACTCATTTTTCTAATTGAAGTTATAAATTATTTACCAGGGAAGTCCCCTTTTACAGTTATACCCATACTTCTTGCAGTACCAGCGATGAGCTTCATAGCTGATTCTACAGTAAAGCAATTCAAGTCCTTCATTTTGTCCTCAGCGATAGTCTTCACCTGATCCCAAGTAAGACTTGCTACCTTCTGACGGTTAGGCTGAGATGAGCCACTCTTAATTTTAGCAGCTTCCTTCAACTGAACAGCAGCAGGAGGAGTCTTGATGATGAAATCGAATGACTTGTCAGTGTAGTATGTGATAACAACTGGCAATACTTTACCTGCTTTATCCTGGGTACGGGCGTTGAATTCCTTGCAGAATCCCATAATGTTAATACCTTTAGAACCCAGTGCAGGTCCTACTGGAGGTGAAGGATTTGCAGCGCCACCTTTAATCTGTAATTTGATTAATCCAGCAACTTCTTTAGCCATTTCTTTGTTAATATTTAAAAATTGAAACTTTATAAAAGGCAATGTACTCGTAACAATACATTATTCCTTTTCTACTTGCATAAAACCAAGCTCTAACGGAGTCTTACGTCCGAAGATCTTAACCATCACCTTCAGCTTGTGCTTCTCGGCGTTTACTTCCTCGATAACACCACTGAAACCACTAAATGGACCATCTGTAACCTTAACTGTCTCATCCACTGCATAAGGAGTATCAAGATTCTCCTCAAATTCAGTTTCTTCGGCAGTGCCCAACATACGATTAATGTCAGACTGAGGTACCGGTGTAGGATCATCCAAACCTCCAAGGAAACCCAAAACATTAGGGCAAAAACGTAACGTATGAGCTACATCACCCTTCAGTTTAGCTTCCACAAAGACATAACCTGGAAGAGCCACTTTATCTTTAACGACTCTCTTACCATTACGTACAGTTGCATGCTTCTCAACTGGAATCAACACCTGAGAAACATTAGCTGCAAGTAAATCATTGTGCTTCATCTCAGCCTCGATGTATTCTTTCACCTTAGCTTCTTTACCACTAACGGCTTTGAGCACATACCACTTATTTCCTGTGTCTGCCATTTCCTTAAAAATTAACCTGGATAAACTACTCCCATTAACGCTTTAAAGATAGAATCCATTGCGAACACCACCAATGCAATGACAAGGGAAGCAGATAATACAACCATTGCACTATGGGTAAGTTCGGCACGTGTAGGCCAAGTAGTCTTATGCGCAAGTTCATTATAACATGTCTTGCAATAATTTACTATCTTATTCATATTATCTTCTAATTAGCACGGGTTGGAGGGCTCGAACCCCCGACACCTGGTTTTGGAGACCAGTGCTCTACCAACTGAGCTAAACCCGTAAAAAGTCCCCGCCACCGCAGTAGCGGGGACATATATAGTAAATTACGTATTTACTTATTACTTAACGTCGTCGAGAATTGCTGTAATCTGACCAGAACCTACTGTACGACCACCCTCACGGATAGCGAAACGAAGACCCTCGTTCAAAGCAACCTTGTAGATCAACTCTACCTCAATCTCTACGTTATCACCAGGCATTACCATCTCAACTCCCTCTGGAAGCTTGATCTCACCTGTACAATCCATAGTACGGAGATAGAACTGAGGACGATATTTGTTACCGAATGGAGTGTGACGGCCACCCTCTTCCTTCTTCAATACGTAGATAGAAGCCTTGAAGTGATCGTGAGGAGTAATAGCACCTGGGTGCACAACTACCATACCACGCTTAACCTCTGCCTTATCAATACCACGGAGGAGCAAACCTACGTTATCACCTGCCTCACCCTCAGCGAGAACCTTGCGGAACATCTCAACACCAGTGATTACAGACTTCTTATCCTCACCAAGACCGAGCAACTGAACCTCGTCACCTACCTTGCAACGACCAGTCTCAATACGACCTGTAGCTACAGTACCACGACCAGTGATTGAGAATACGTCCTCAACAGGCATCAAGAAAGGCTTGTCAACCTCACGCTCAGGCTCCTGAATCCACTCGTCAACAGTGTCCATCAAAGTCTCTACAGACTTAACCCACTTTTCAACGCCGTTCAAAGCACCGAGAGCAGAACCACGTACGATTGGAGTATCCTCCTCGTAACCATACTGCTCGAGGATCTCATGAAGCTCCATCTCAACGAGCTCAAGCATCTCCTCATCGTCAACCATATCACACTTATTCAAGAAAACAACCAAACGAGGTACGTTTACCTGACGTGCAAGAAGTACGTGCTCACGTGTCTGTGGCATAGGACCATCAGTAGCAGCACAAACCAAGATAGCACCATCCATCTGAGCAGCACCAGTAACCATGTTCTTTACATAGTCAGCGTGACCAGGACAGTCTACGTGTGCATAGTGACGCTTTTCTGTTTCATACTCAATGTGAGCTGAGTTGATAGTGATACCACGCTCTTTCTCTTCAGGAGCGTTATCGATCTGATCGAAAGACTTAACTGCCTCAGATGTACCGAGCTTCTCGTTCAATACCTTAGAGATGGCAGCGGTCAGAGTAGTCTTACCATGGTCAACATGACCAATTGTACCAATGTTAACATGCGGTTTGGTACGCACGAATTCTTCTTTAGCCATAGCTTTTCTTTTTATTTATATAAATGAATAATCTGTTCCTCTACCATCCTACTATCTTCTTAGAACGATAGAGCTGTAACTGAGAGTTGAACTCAGGACCTCTTCCTTACCAAGGAAGTGCTCTACCACTGAGCTATTACAGCAAGTTAATAAATTGAGCGGAAAACGGGGCTCAAACCCGCGACCCCCAGCTTGGAAGGCTAGTGCTCTATCAACTGAGCTATTTCCGCAAGTTAAGAAAAAGTGGGTGGTGATGGATTCGAACCACCGAAGCATAGCCAGCAGATTTACAGTCTGCCCCATTTGGCCACTCTGGTAACCACCCTTATTTTCTTTCTTGAGCCTCTTGTCGGATTCGAACCAACGACCCCGAGATTACAAATCACGTGCTCTGGCCAACTGAGCTAAAGAGGCAAATCCTTGCAGCCATTTTAAGGCTTAAAAAGGAAGCTGTTGTAAAACGGCTGCAAAGATACGACTATTTTTTGGAACCACCAAACTTTTCGTTATTTTTTTAGTGATTGCGCATTTTTTCTTTAAATTTGGTCAACTGAACCTTCATTGCATCCACTGTCAGATCTATTCCTTCCTCAAAAGTGTCGCATACTTTTTCGACGAAGAGTTTAGATCCTGGCACTGCGACCTCCAGCTGAACTTCCTTATTCATTGCTGTGGCTGGTTTCACGACCTTTAATTGCACCTCTACTTTCTGTATATCTTCATAAGTTTTCTCTAACTTGGCGACTTTCTTTTCGATAAACGCCTGTAACTTCTCGGTAGCATCGAAATGAATCGACTGAATCTTAATTTCCATAGTGACCTCCATTTTTTAAAAGGTTATGCCCTGGGGTGGGCTTCTGTATAAACTCGCTTCAACTGCTCAAAGGTCGTATGCGTATAAATCTCCGTTGTGGAGAGCCGCGAATGACCAAGCAATTGCTTTAAACTCTCAATATCTGCCCCATGGTTTAGCATAGCTGTTGCAAACGTATGCCTTAACACATGAGGGCTTTTCTTTTTCAACGAGCAGAACCTTGCAAGGTTTTCCTTTACGATGCGCTGCACCAAATCAGGTTTGATGCGCAAACCTGTTTCCGATACCAACAGTGCCGCCGTCTTACGACTTACAGTCCTGTTTCGCTCTTCCACATAGTTTTCTATCATGGATTTCAACTCGTTGCCAAAGGGAATAACGCGCTGCTTATTGCCTTTTCCTGTCACCTTTACGAATTGCCCCGTCAAGTTCACCGCCTCATCATCCATGCCTACAAGTTCCGCTAAGCGAACTCCTGTTTCGTAGAACATCATGATTATCAAACGGTCTCGAAGCCCCTTAAAGTCATCTCCCCAAGCCTGCTTATCGAGCAAGTCATTAATCTCATTCTCTTTCAAGAACTGCGGGAGAGGCCTGCTGCGTTTAGGGCTTCGAATGGCATGAGCAGGATCTGAGGAGATAAATTCCCTTGCCAGAGCAAACTTAAAAAAGCCTTTCACCGCACTAAGACGGCGCGCCACTGAACTGGGGGAATTTCCTTTATCTACCATGCTTTCCATCCAGTCTCGGATAATGTCGGTATCTATGGTCTCCCACGTCAATCCTTCATCTTTATCCAAGAAGTATGCCTCAAATGCATACAGGTCTTCAGCATAACTTGTTACCGTCCTCGGAGACCTATTAAGCTCCTGCGACAGGTAATCAAGGAATTCTTTGACAGTCATTTTACGTTACTCATTACCTTTATCGGCAACGAAAATACGAAAATTAATTTGAACTACCAAATTTTTTGAGGTTTTTTTACTATTATTCCTCGTTTGCGCGCAACTGCTGTACGTAGATGGCGTGTTCCATCTTGAGACGCTTCAAAACAGAAGGCTTGTCATACTGCTGACGAGCGCGGAGCTCCTTAACAATGCCTGTCTTTTCGAACTTTCTCTTAAACTTCTTGAGAGCTCTCTCGATGTTCTCACCGTCTTTAACTGGTACAATAATCATTTTGTTTTGCTTTTAATTTATTATGTTAAACTTATGTTGTTTCTTTGCTAAAAGGGCATAGCGCCACAATTTGCAGGTGCAAATTACGCTTTATTTATCAAACTACCAAGATTTTACACGTTTTTTTGTTCTAAATTGTTCATTTTAGTGGCTTTGTGGCTTCCTTAAGCCAGTTTTTATCATCTTCTTCGAGCCAAGGTGACAGTTTTTCAAACACCATTCTATGATAATCATTAAGCCACATCTTCTCTTCTGGCGTCATCAACTCCATTTCTATAGGAGCAGTGTCTATAGGGCAAAGAGTAAGAGGCTCCATCTGTAGGAATTTTCCAAAATCTGTCTGCACGTAATTTGTAACAAGCAGAGTGTTCTCTATACGAACGCCAAACTCTCCTGCCAGATAGATGCCAGGTTCATCAGTAATGGTCATTCCAGCTCTCAAAGGTGTAGGCTTCCATTCCATACGTATCTGATGAGGACCTTCATGCACGCTCAAGTAAGAACCTACACCATGACCGGTTCCATGCAAATAGTTAAGGCCTTCACGCCAAAGGCATCTGCGCCCCACTGCATCAAGCTGTGTACCAGAGGCACCATCTGGGAACTTAACAAGTTCTATCTGTATATGAGCTTTGAGAACGAGTGTATAGATGCGTTTCATCTTCTCGCTCACAGGTCCAAGAGCTATCGTTCGGGTTATATCTGTGGTTCCGTCTTGATATTGGGCACCAGAATCGATAAGAATCATCCTTCAGGACGAAGCTGAGCATCCGTCTGCGTTGTGGCTTCATAATGAACGATGGCACCATGTTCCTGATAACCGGCAATGGTATCGAAGGAAATATCACGAAAAAGAGGTTGTTCCGAACGAAGGGATGTCAACTTGCGATCAACAGACATTTCTGTTTGTCCACCCATCTCTACCGCCGGCTTCAACCAACGCAGGAACTTCACCATTGCTATTCCATCCCGCAACATAGCCCGCCGGAATCCCTTCACCTCAGTTTCGTTCTTTACGGCCTTCATAACAGGAATAGGCGAAGCCGAAGACACAATCTCCTGACATTTCACAGCCTTCCACAGCCGATAGCTTGTTTCGTCACCATCAAGCAAGATATTATATTCCGAGTAAGTTCTCAGTTCATCTTCCACCTTATTATATTTATATAGGGAGACACCATTCTCGCAAGATAAGCCGTCACCTGCGGTGTAAGTTTTCGCTCGTCCACAAAAAGAGAAACCTTATTGGAAGAGATCAGCAAATAACTCACAAAGACCGGCACACAATGAACATCCGTACCACGAAGGTTGAGTGTCCATGCTATATCATCGAGAGCCGACACGAGCATACCATCTGCATGCAGCACACGAAGAGCCTTACGAATACGCGAGAGCTTAGACTGGAAAGTCTCACCTGCATATTCCAGAGGTTGAATCTCAACAGGAAAATCAGGAATAGACGGACGATCTTTCCAGATAATGTCTAACGGATCAAAATTGGTACGCACAGTGATACCTCCCTTCTGGCGAAGTTCGGCAACCAGCGCCTGCGTCTCATGATAGGAGTTAACCATTCCATCGAGTCCCACCTCAGGAGAATCAACCTCAGCCAACTGCTCTCCCAACCACTGAGCTACAGTAGGCGTACCTTCCACCCGCTGTTTCATCAGTTGATATTCAGTGCCTTTCAACTGCTGTTCTGCAGCTAAGAAATAGCGCGAATCCGTCCACAACGCAGCCTTCGTAAGAGTAACTACAGCAATACCAGCCGAACCATTAAAGCCCGATATCCACTCACGGCCCTGCCAATGAGGAGCCACATATTCACTCTGATGCGCATCAGTGCTGGGGAAGATAAAAGCCGCCAATTTTTCACGCTTCATCACTTCCCTCAGACTATCTAATCTTTGTTTTATCACATCTACCATATCCTTAATTGCTAAATAGAGATTACAAAGATAAACATTTTAAGAATTAATCACAAATTTAAGCGAAAAATATTGCACGATTTACATTACTTTTTAGTAATTTTGCGGTCGAAAAAGGAAAAAGCACTCAGAAGGAGCGCTGAAGGTTCAGTCAAAACTTTTCAACAGAAATTATAAACAATTTAAAATATATTGTAGTTATGGAATTTTTAAGTAATGACAAGCTTTTGATCGTCGGTGCCGGCGGTATGATTGGTTCTAACATGGTACAGAGCGCTTTGATGCTCGGCCTCACTCCCAACATTTGTCTTTATGACATCTATGAGCCAGGTGTTCATGGTGTTTTCGACGAAATCCAGCAGTGCGCATTCCCAGGCGTTAACGTAACTTATACAGTAAATCCTGAGGAGGCTTTCACTGGTGCCAAATATATCATTTCTTCTGGTGGTGCTCCTCGTAAGGAAGGTATGACCCGTGAGGATCTTTTGAAGGGCAACTGTAAGATCGCTGCAGAATTCGGTGACAACATCAAGAAGTTCTGCCCAGACGTAGAGCACGTTGTTGTTATCTTCAACCCTGCTGACGTAACAGCCCTCACTGCACTTATCCACTCTGGTTTGAAACCAAACCAGCTCACATCTCTCGCAGCCCTCGACTCTACTCGTTTGCAGCAGGCTTTGGCTCTCGAGTTCGGTGTACAGCAGGATAAGGTAACAGGTGCACACACTTATGGTGGTCACGGTGAGCAGATGGCAGTATTTGCTTCTCAGGTAAAGGTAGACGGCAAGCCATTGTCAGAGATGGGTCTTTCAGCTGAGCGCTGGGAGGAGATCAAGCACCACACAGTACAGGGTGGTTCTAACATCATCAAGCTCCGTGGCCGTTCTTCATTCCAGAGTCCTGCCTACAATGCTGTCAAGATGATCGAGGCTGCTATGGGTGGTGAGAAGTTCACATTGCCTGCAGGTTGCTATGTAAATCATGATAAGCTCGGCTTCAAGAACGTAATGATGGCAATGCCTACTACTATCGACAAGACTGGTGTTCACTTCACAGAGCCTACAGGTACTGCGGAGGAGATTGCTGCCTTGAACAAGTCTTACGAGCACCTCTGCAAGATGCGCGACGAGATTGTTGAGTTGGGCATCGTTCCTGCAGTAGATGAGTGGAAAGAGATGAATCCAAACTTGTAATTCCTCTCTCGTAGAAAGATTATAAGAAAAATAAAGGCTGAATGATTAGAGGTTTCTCTTTCATTCAGCCTTTTCATTTTGTTGATGTTTAAAGAGAGAGAGACAATGCTGAAATCATAGCACTATATAAAAAGTATCCTTATGAAAAGAGAATTGCCGTTGTTGCTCTTGAATATCGAAATTAAAACACTTACAAGTCTTTGCAATTGAGCTATCAAAACCACCATACATATCAAACTGCCATTTAGGCATTTGCAAATGTTTATAAAGTTTACAAATATTGCGTGCGTTTATAGACCATGCAGGAACATAATTACTACACATTTCACAGTTTTTTATCCCGAACTTCTGATAAGCTATATACTTTGCAAAATCACAAGCAGCAGTTATTGTGTCAAAATTTTGCCTCAACATGATTATTTCACATAAAGAATTATGATAAGTGCGTTTTGGAGCCTTACAATTACAAGAACTATAAGTACAAAATATCTTTCCTGACTGATAAAGCACAAAACGTATAACAGGAACTTCAGAACTCATATTGTTGTTATTGTCATACTTTTTAAAACCATAAAATGCAGTTATTTGCCTAAACCGATACGCAAATTCATCTATAGGCACTTGTTTTTCAACCAAACCTTCTTTTACTATTGCATTAATATCCTCTTCTGTCTCAATAATTGTTTCTATAATACGATTGCCACTATTGAGTTTTGCATCATCACTTGCATGAGTTACACAAAATTCAATATAAATAGGCGCAACATTAGGATGCCCCTTGGAAAAGAACACTAAATCAGAACGTCTGGTAATATTGTCATACGCCTTTTCTTGTTTACAAGAATCATACCATTTTTTGATGTCAAAACGCCTTCTTGAAGTTTGACTACATTTGCCAAAATCACGTTTAAAAATACAATTCACATTTGAACAATATGAGGTATATTCAAACTCAATATAGAACGACAGCTGCTCATAAAATGCCTTTTGTACTTTTTCCTTTGCCAACAAATGCAACATTGACTCATAAGCATGTTCGCATTCAGTTCCTGAAAGATGCGAAAAATGATGTTTGCGTTTTTCTCCTTGTCTTGCCAATAACCTCCCCTTGCAATTTGGCAGAAACAACCACACGCCTTACCTTTTGGCACATCATCAACATGCACCAACTTACCATTGCTATCAACTGCATATGTAAGGTATGGTTGCTTCATTTTCATCATCTAAACTTACAAGTCTTCACCATTAGCTTGATTATATCCATTTTCGTAGTGAATCATAACACTATACTTGCCATAATTTTCATTAATCATAAACCATACCAGATGTTTTTCAAAAACCTCTTGAGTAGCTTCGCCTATTATTCTATCCATATCTTCCTTTTGCTCTGGTGTAGGATTATTGAATTGCTCTATAGTATATGTTTTCATCAAACTATTTAATGCAGCATTAACAGTCATGGAATCAGATGGTACCTGAAAAAAATCCGCTTCAAAACGTTTCCGATGAACAGACATTTCAAAAGATATATTTGTATCATCTGGTATAATATAACTCTCAACATCACTAACTGCAACATATTTGTTGTTTTTACTAAATTGGTGAACAAGATTATTAAAACGAATCCTCACATTCGTCTCGTCTGTTAGATTCTTATCCCCCACAGAAACACGCCAAATTTTACCATTGTTCCCCATAAGATTCACATAAACTTCAGCCCCATTGAAAGTCCCTTCAAGTTGGTTTTCATAATATGGCGACTGTCTGAAGCCTTTTGCCATGAGTTTCTGCTTCATAGCCGCAACTGTTCCATCTACAGGAATACCCAAAAACTTAGTCACATCTTTTTGAGCGAAGGATGTTAGTGAGACCATTACTACCATCATTAGAGTTAATAACTTCTTCATATTTCTTTGCATTTATAGTTACTTATATTTTACACTCCACTTTTAGCCTCGATGTACTTCTTCCGCCACCATATCATGTTTTACATTATCAGCATAATATTTCGGAAGAGGCTTGCTCATCGCATAAAGATATTCTGGTTCAAAACCGATTTCATTATTCCAATCAATCGTAAATGGATCAAGGGTAAAATGACGAAAATACTCTTTATCTGCCAACATTTTAAGCATACCCCTACCCGATGTGACAAGTTCGCTAAAATCAAGCAATCTTGTCTCACCATTGCTAAACTCAGCAACTATACTATAATCGCCGACATAGCTTGCACTCTTTATCGTCAAAATATCATCCATGTTATTCCAAAGGTTTAATTTTATTAGGAGACTTGAACTCTCGTAAGAGTTCCCAATTCTCCATCAACTCTCGTTTGTGCAAGTCCAACCACTCATACACAAGGGTCAAGGCTCTTCTGGGAAGCGAACCTTTGACGATACCTTCCTCTATGGTAACAATTGCTTTGTAATCATTGTACCACACATGGAAATGTGGCGGATTATGCTCACTCACATACATATAAATAACTATCCCATAAAAATGACTTATCTCTGGCATATTTTGTATTTTTAATTTTGATAAGGCAAAGATACGTTTTCATTTCCTATTTTCCAAGAGTTTTGCAAAATATTTCTTCAAAATATATTTTCTAGAATATCAGAGCATATACATGCGGATTTTCCAACTGGCTCTGTCACCGTCACCTCTTATAAGTAATAAAGTTACATCTTTCCGTAAAAATGATAATCACATTTTGGCATTATTTTTGTAACTTTGCAACCGAAATGGAAAAGATTTCTTTCCTGACAGATAATAGCATATATATAATAAGGTATAGAAAAAAATGAAAAAGATAGAAAACAAGACTTTCGGAGGCGAACGACCTCTATTTGGCGCACACGACATCTGCATAGAGGGAATCACCATAACCGATGGCGAATCGGGCATCAAGTGTTGCAACAATATAGAGTGCCACAACTCCAAGTTCTATGGCAAATATCCATGGTGGCATGTAAACGGATCACTTATCACCAACTGCTATTTCGCACCCGAGAGCCGTTCCGCCATCTGGTATTCAGACAATATGGTGATGAAAGACTGTACCATTGACGGTCCGAAGTTCTTTCGCGAATGAGGAATCTCGAGTTAGAGAACGTATCCATCAATGATGCCGACGAGACTTTCTGGAAGGTAGACGGTCTAAAACTGAAAAACGTTAAGTTGCACGATGGCACCTACCCTTTCATGTTCTCTAAGAACATCTTTGTAGACGGCTTGGAAAGCGACTCCAAATATGTATTCCAATACTGCCACAACGTAGAGGTACACCACGCACATATCACAACCAAGGACAGTTTCTGGGAATGTGAGAATGTGACGGTTTATGACTCAGAACTCAACGGCGAATACCTTGCCTGGCACAGCAAGAATATCAAGTTGGTGCGTTGTCATATCAGTGGAGAGCAACCACTCTGCTACATGGACCATGTGACATTGGAGGATTGCACCTTCGACCCAGGATGCGACCGTGCCTTTGAGGACTGTTCCAACATCGATGCACACATTAAAGGGGCTATTACCAATATCAAGAACCCCATCTCGGGCAGAATAGAAGCAGACGGAATAGGAAGCATCACCTATACAGAATTCGCCAAAGCACCCAAAGAAGCATGCGAAATCATTGACAAGTCAAAGTAAAAAGGAAGGAAACTGAATTATGAAATACAATTTTGATGAAATTATAGACCGCCGTGGCACCAACTCCTACAAATGGGACTTGGTGAAAGAAGAAGGCGTAATACCCATGTGGGTAGCGATATGGACTTCCAGACTGCTCCTGCCATCATCGAGGCCCTGCAGAAGCGTGTGGCTCACGGCATCTTCGGTTACACCCTTGTTCCCGACTCTTACTACGAGGCCATCATCAGCTGGTTCTCGCGTCGCCACCAGTGGAACATACAGAAAGACTGGATTCTCTACACATCAGGCGTAGTGCCAGCCATCTCTTGCTGTCTGAAAGCAATCTGTATGCCAGGCGAGAAAGTGCTGGTACAAACCCCAGTGTACAACTGCTTCTTCTCTTGCATCAGAAACAGCGGTTGCGAAGTGATAGAAAATGAGTTGAAACGTGTCGGCAACTGCACCTACGAAATCGACTTCGAAGACTTCGAACGCAAGTGCGCCGACGAGAAGACGACAGCCTTCCTGCTCTGCAACCCTCACAATCCGGCAGGACGTGTATGGAAGAAAGAGGAACTGGAACGCATGAGCAACATCTGCCAAAAGCATGGTGTAAAGGTCATCGCCGACGAAATACACTGCGAGCTTATCATGCCTGGCTATCAGTACACACCCTTTGCCAGCATCAACGAGGCTTGCCGCGACAACTGCGTGGTATTGAATTCTCCATCAAAGTCCTTCAATATCGCCGGCCTGCAGATTGCCAACATTATTTGTCCTGACGCATCATTGCGCCGCCGCATCGACCGAGCCATCAACATCAACGAGGTTTGCGATGTCAATCCATTTGGCGTGATGGCCCTCCAGGCAGCCTATAACGAGGGAGAAGAATGGCTCGACGAACTCAATCAATACCTTTACGAAAATTACCAGGCAGTGAAAGAGTTCTTCAATACAGAGTTGCCACAGGTTCGCGTTACCCGACTGGAGGGAACCTACCTTGTATGGCTCGACATACTGCCATTCGAACTGTCAAGCGACGAAGCTTACGAGAAACTAATGAACGATGGTAAAGTATTCGTCAACAGCGGCACGATGTATGGCAGAAAAGCAGGACAAGGTTACTTGCGCCTCAATATCGCGTGTCCTCGCAAGACCTTAATGCAGGGACTGATTCGCATCACACGTGTTCTGAGTCAGTATATGGACGAAGAAGACTTGAGCGGTTGCCCTGCATAATGTTAGAAACAGAAACATATATAAACAGAAAGTTCTTTCAAAATCAAATCAATATGGAAAATGATGTTTTAAAAGCTATAAAAGAGAGAAGAAGTATTCGCCGCTTCAAGGCAGACCAAATTACCGATGAGGAGTTGAAGACAGTATTGGAGGCTGGCACTTGGGCCGCAACAGGACATGGCACCCAGAAGCCATTTATCGTTGCCGTACAGAACACGGAAACATGCGCCCAACTGCGCAGGATGAACGCAGAGGTGATGGGAGTGGAGAGCGATCCCTACTATGCGCGCCAACATCGTCATCGTTCTGGCACCCTGCGACGAGGTGAACAGCGTGAAAGACGGAAGCCTCATCCTTGGCAACATGATGCTTGCCGCCCACTCCATCGGGCTTGCTTCTTGCTGGATAAACCGTGAGGACGCGATGTTTGCCAGCGAGGAAGGCAAGAAACTCATGAAGGAATGGAACCTGCCCGAAGGCCTGATAGGTATCGGTGCTTGGCTCTGGGCTATGCTTCCGCTCACCCTCACACCGTAAAGCCTCGCAAGGAAGATTATTATCGCATCATCAAGTAAAGCGACAATCACAAAAAACATATAGAAGGATAGCCTCAGCACAGAAGCTATCCTTTTTGGTTATTTGAAAAGTACGATAATAGACCCTTGTGGATGTTAATTCTGCCTAAAAATCACCGAAATATTTGGTAATAATCTAAGTTAGGTGTATATTTGCAGCAAATTTAATCTAAGTTAGGTGTATATTTTCACAAATAATAATCTAAGTTAGGTGTATTTTTTGAGCAAACAATAATCTAAGTTAGGTGAAATTATGAGACGAAAAGTATATGAACAACTCTTAAAATGGAAAGAAGAACAGCATGGAGAAAGTGCAGTTCTTATCAACGGTGTTCGACGTGTCGGCAAGAGCTATATAGTGAAAGAATTTGCCCAGAAAGAATACAAAAGCTACATTCTTTTGGATTTCAACAAAGTAAGTTCCAACATCAAAGCATTATTCGAAGATTATTTGGACGACTTGGATACATTCTTCATGTATCTAAGCAGTTATACCAACACCCCACTTTATCCACGAGAGTCTATCATCATCTTTGATGAGGTTCAACTTTTCCCTCGTGCACGCACAGCCATCAAATATTTGGTAGAAGACGGAAGGTATGATTACATCGAAACAGGTTCGCTCGTCTCTATCAAGAAGAATGTGGAAAACATCATGATTCCATCCGAAGAAGATGAAATTCTCATGTATCCTATGGACTTCGAAGAGTTTCTTTGGGCTCTTGGCAATGAAACACTCATGCCTCTTATCTGCATGAACTTTGAGAAAAAGCACGAGATGGGGCAAATGATGCACCGCAAGGCAATGAACTATTTCAGGCAATATCTTATCGTCGGTGGTATGCCACAAGCCGTGGCAAAATTCGTGGAAACACGAGATTTCAACAAAGTTGACCATGTGAAGCGACAGATACTGACCCTCTACCGCAATGACATACAGAAATATGCATCTACCCATGTATCGAAAGTAACCAAGATTTTCGATACCATCCCTTCTCAACTCCAAAAGCATGAGAAGAAATTTATGTTGAAGGCACTGACCGAAGGGGCAAGAATGAGGGATTATGAAACCGCTTTCTTTTGGTTAAGTGACGCCATGATTGTAAACATGGCTTACAATACGACCGAGCCAAACATAGGTTTGGGCATGAACACCGACGACACAACTCTCAAATGTTATATGTCTGACACAGGGCTGCTCATTAGCCATGCTTTCAACGAGAAAGCCATCGTATCAGAAAGCCTTTACAACAAACTTCTCACTGACAAGTTGGAGTTCAATAGTGGCATGGTTATAGAGAATATCGTCGCCCAAATGTTGCGTTCGGCTGGGCATAACCTATTCTTCTTCTCCAAATACAGCAAGGAGGCAGAGGACAGAATGGAGATTGATTTCCTCATAGCCAAGGACACTATCACCACGAAGCACAACATTTCACCTATCGAAGTGAAATCAACCAACAGATACACGTTGACCTCTCTCAAGAAGTGTATCGCCAAATACGGAAATTATCTATCCACCCCTTACGTCATCCATACGGCTGACTTAAAAATTGAAGATGGAATCACCTATTTGCCGCTGTATATGACAGGGATGCTGTAAAAAGCATCCCTGCCATAATATAAAAAGAGGTTATACAAGCACTAATCCTTGACAACATCTCCTCCCTTGACATACGAAAGAACCAAACGGCGAACCACGGCATGGATGTCGTCTTGAGGGAACTTCTGGCGACATTTCTCCGTGAGGTCCTCACAAAAATACATTTTACTGCCAACCAAGGAAGCAGGAATATTTTGCTTTATAAACACATCGTATGTTGCGATTGCCTTGCCATCCCCAGTGGCAATAGGCACTATATCCCACTTATACCAACTACCAGAAATTCCAGAGCCCACAGGAAACAACTTATAATTTTCTTTCCATTCAGCACGATCCACCAAACTCATACGATAGCTGTAAAAAGAAGTCTCATCCTTGGTGTCCTCCACATTTAATGTATACGTTGCAGCAAGAGCTGAAGAAACTTTTCTCACAAGAATTTGATACTTTTTAGCCCCACCGAAAGGAGGATTTTCCGTCAAGTCTTGCTCTATTTTCTCTTTAATTTGTGGTGCATCCACTACAAATTCCACTTCCCCTGTATAATTGTAAATAGACTCCGATGGCTGAGATGGATTTGGGTAAACACATCCCCTGTCATCATCACCATCATTCTTGTCGCACGCACAGAACGCAAGGGGCGACAAGCAGAGTAAGATTGATAATTTTAATAACTGTTTCATACGTTTTTTCTCCTATAATCAACTATGACTTTTGCGTGATATGACACCACTTTTTGACAGCACAAAGATAAGACTTTTATTTGAATAAAACAAGAAAATATTGGTGGTAAGTATTTATTTTTTACGACTTACCGCCATACTTCAAGCACTTTCCATCATACAAACAAAAGACAAACCGCTGACGCTGACGCTGACAGTCCAATTTCCGAGCCTTATCTAAGAGAGTGAAAGAGTGTTAATTATTTTTTATATTTATATAATATAATACCCGTTGGCGGAATTAATTTAAG
>ENA-OQER01000036-OQER01000036.1-human-gut-metagenome-genome-assembly--contig:-NODE-36-length-62215-cov-5.826681_pt1 | contig 62215 bp, 72 predicted proteins | sample MGYA00242797_ERZ504639 | MGnify/ENA primary metagenome ERZ504639 (study PRJEB26092, sample SAMD00036306) | human gut metagenome | host: Homo sapiens | study: EMG produced TPA metagenomics assembly of... | reverse complement strand
AGAAATGTAGAGATCCAATTTCTGAATTGTCCGAAATCTCCGTCTCGTGACCGCATCCCATGATCAACAGATGGTGCAGGGTGATTTTTTAAGATATTCGGAAGGATGTTCCGGCAACAGTTCCGGAAAAATATCGACAATTTTCTCATCAACAGATAAGATTTCTTCCTGCTGTGCAAAACCAATCGCCGTAGCCGTCAACGATTTGCTGAACGAATACAACGGATGGCGGAATTTTTCATCATATGGTTTCCACCAACCCTTTGCCGCACACTGGCCATGGCGGATCACCATAAAACTATGTAGTTCGATTTGATTTTGTTCCATCCTGTCAAGAAATTTCATAATTCCTTTGGAGCTGATTCCAACTGATTCCGGTGTCACATCTTTAAAGTATCCCATTTTTTATCTCTCCTTAATCGCAAACTTCTCCATAATAAACATTCTGTCGTACCTGCCACTTATCTTACATTGCTTCCCAGATATATATGTTTAAAATAGCATATTTGATAGTGAATGTCAATTCACAGGACACACAAATCCCATTTTCTGAGCACAGCATATTCTCTTTCCGAATAAAGTATATCATATAATATCATTTACCGGTGAACGCTAATATAAAGTGACAACACCAAAAGAGAGATTTTCATAAAAAAGGCTATGAGTATTTTATGGGTATAAAATACCCTACCAGCTTTCACCAGCAGGGTTGGTTGGAATCTTTACTTGTAAAGGTCTTCCAGCATTATTAGCCGAACTTCACCTCTCTCTTGTGCCTGAAGAAGTCCATCTGTGAATCCGCCTTTTGAGAAGATATAGTAGTAATAGTTGTTACCTTTTCCGAAGACCGAGGCATAATCCCGAATCAAATCGAGTTCATCCACACCAATTTTCTCATTTCTGTACTTACACGAACCAATGATATAGTCCTTACCCTCAACGGGTGTTCCAACAATATCAATCTGTGTCTGCTTTTTTCTTCTTCGGTCCGTACCCCACCACTGGCCGATTTCACTCAGTTCAATAGGGAGACTGTCCGAATAATAGAGCAGGTAATCCTGACACATCTTCTCAAAAATCAGGCCCATGTAATCAGGAAGATACTGCTTTACAGCGTGTGGATATGTCTTTGCAATTCTGCCAGAGTCAATGGCACTCATATTGATTGGCACAAACCGATACCAGAAACGGAAGAAGTTATCAGCCAGCAGATAGATGGTTTTCTTACCCGGTTTTTCTGTAATCGGTGTTTCTTTCTTCGCAATGCCAAGGTCGATCAGCGTTTTCAGGTACTTCGATACGACCGAGTTTTCCTCGCCGACCTTCATCTTGATATCGTTCATTCGGGAAGCACCTTCTGCAATCGCTTTAATGATTGCATTATAAATGGCCGGCTCCCGGAGTTCCTGCTTCAGTAAGTTCCCCGGTTCCTCATACAGATAGCTGGAGCGGTCAAAGAAATTATCCAACAGAGCTTCATCCACACTATCTCGCACATCCAACTTATTGATATAGTGGGGAACTCCTCCCGTGATCCCATAAATCAGGGAATTGTCTTCTGCAGACAGATTTGGGTGGAACACAGCGGTTTCTTTATAGTCTAGCGGCTCAATCTTAAACTGGCCAGTACGTCTGCCATACAACGGACTTTCCTTTCCAAGCACCTGACTCTCCATGAAGCTCATAGAGGAGCCGCAAAGAATCAGGTACATCTTGGACTCTGTCCATTTGTGGTCGATGATGTGCTGCAGCATCGCTGAAATAGCTGGTTTTGCTTTTGCAAGATAAGGATACTCATCAATGACAAAGACAATCCTCTTTTCCTTTGAAAGTGCTGTCAGCTCATCCAAAGCTGCATCATAGGACCTGAACTCCGGTGCAGACTCCATATCCGGCCGCTCAAAACTCATAATCGACTTTGAGAGAGCTTCCAGATTTTCCTTTCCTGTCGTGTTCAATGCAGAAAAGAAATGGTAGGCTTATCTTTGCAGAACTCGTTGATCAGTGCCGTTTTACCAACACGCCGTCTGCCGTAGATGACAATGCACTCAAACTTATCACCTGCATACCGTTTATTCAGTTTCCGCAGCTCATCCTCACGGCAATAGAATTGACTCATCTGCTTACCTCCAATAATTATACTCGTGAGTTAGTAACTCGTAAGTTACTTCTTTACGAGTATAATAAATCAGATAGTCTGCAAAGTCAAGTAAAATAAGTCGAATCTTTAGAATCGATCGAAGTCCGACTGACTTGCCAGCTCTTTGTACGAATAGCCGTCATTCTGCCGCTCCGTGAACATATCATTGACCAACCCGATGGTCAGCAGGTCGAGGTCGGCAATGCTGATACCGAGCTGTACACAGCGCAGCAGAAAGAGCGGGGTGGTCATTTCCCGCTCACTTTTTCGAGGTTTTTTCTGGATTCCACCTCCGTCTGCACATTCAGGCCCCACAGTTCGATCAGCTGGGGCAGGATCTGGTAGATGGAGAAGGTGTTGAACTGGTTCAGGAACTCCTCCGGGCTGTCCGGCACATTCGCAGTCCGCATGACAGGCCATCAGCCACACACCACTGCATCAGGGTGTCATCTTCCAGCGTCAGATAGCCATGAGCAAAGCCACGGCGGTATATAGTAAGTAGGTAATCATCCGATCTGTTTTTTGTTTTTTATTCTGCTACAATCTCCTTAAAACTCAGGAGGTATTCTATATCACTATGAATAAAGAAGAAAAAGCAAACTCTGGTCTGACCGTATCCAACAATACCAGACCAGTGGACAAACATGTAAACAATGGTGTACAGAAAACGGTATCCCTTTATCTACGATGGGATATTGGATCCGCAGATTTGCAAAAGAAGAGCCGGCATCCGAATCTGAACAGGATATGGTCTTTGTCAGACTTCCATCTGAACAGGAAGCTGCCAGAAAGCTGCTCTCTGAGGAATCTTCATCGGTGCGTATTTTTATTTCAGACAGTATCCGTATTGAAATATCTGATTCCTGCAGACCGGAACTGATGGAATCTATACTGGGATTCCTGCAGCGCCATGCTTGACCTGGCAGGAGGGACAACGGTATATCTCTCCTGTGGTGTCACTGATCTGAGAAAAAGTTACAATGGTCTGGCGGCTATCATCAAATTAAAATTTCACCTCGACCCATGCTCACGCTGCATGTTTGCGTTCTGCAACCGTCGGCGTACTTCTATAAAGATCCTTCAATGAGACGGATCCGGATTCTGGAGCCTGATGAAACGGCTCGACCGTAATGCTTTTCAATGGCCGGATACTCCAGATGAACTCCGTCAGGTGACTCTGAAAGAGATCCACTGGCTGTGTGACGGGCTCTCTTTAAATCCCAGGGGGTGCATTTGAGGAACACCATCCAAAGATCATCCTGTAAGCATAAGACAGCGGAGCGTCAATCCCGTAAAAATCATGAAAAACAGGGCATTTCCCAGCGTATTTCCTATATCCGGAAACGCAGTTTTTTATAGGAAAACAGCTGGAACCATGATATACTTTTTATAACGCTAAAGCAGGGAGGACAGGACATGGAACCGATCTTTACAGATAAACAGCTGAATAACATGAGCCGTGAAGATCTGATCTCATTGATGAAGATCGTACAGGAACAGACAAAGAAGAAGGATACAGAGATCCGGCTGCTGAAGGATAAACAGAAAGAACTCGAATTCTTAAATGCCATGCTCTCTGACCGTCTTACCCTTGCGCAGAGAAAACAGTTTGGGGCATCCAGTGAAAAGTATGCCGAAGACTATGAACAGATGAACCTGTTCAATGAGGCAGAAGCCAATGCGGATGCGGAAACAGAGGAACTTTTTGAAGAGATCCGGTCATCCTCTTATAAACGTAAAAAAGAAAAGGAAAGAAGGAAGAAGATCTTTCCAATTTTGAGACCGTTGAGATCAGGACCTATAAACTGGAAGGGGAAACCCGTTACTGTCCGGAATGCGGAAAAAAATACAATGTAGTAACAAAGGAGACCGTAAAACGCCTGCGCTTTGTACCTGCAAAGTTTGAGGTTGAAGAAGAGATCACTTATGTATACAGCTGCCCGGAATGCGGGTCCATGAAACGTCCGGAAAAAGAACCTTCCCTGATCCGTGGAAGTATCGCTACGCCTTCCCTTGTCGCCGGTATCATGAACGTTAAATATGTAAATGGAATGCCTCTGGCACGTCAGGAAAGAGAGTTTGCCAGATATGATCTTGATCTTTCCACAAAGACTATGGCGAACTGGATCATAAACTTGTGCAGACAGATACCTGAAACCGCTGTATCAGCTGATGAAAGAGGAACTTCTGGAAAGCAGATATATCCATTGTGACGAAAGCCGGATCCAGGTACTCGGAGAACCGGATCAGAAAGGGACGACCCAGAACTGGATGCGGGTATATCTCACGGATGAATTCAGTGTTTCCCCGCAGATGGTACTCTTCGATTATGAAAGGACCGTGCGGGATATCATCCTGTAAACTTTTTAGCGGACAGGTTTCATGGGTATCTGACCTGTGATGGATATCAGGCTTATCACAGTTTAGGAGAAGGTATCATAGTAAGCGGGTGCCTTACCCATGCAAGACGACGTTTGATGCAGCCCTCACAGCATTAAAAAAAGACTTTACAAAAGAACAGCTGAAAGAGACCGTTGCATATCAGGCGATGTCAAGGATCGGGATCCTCTATAAGATCGAGGAAATGATCCACAATAAAACACCGGAAGAAAAATATGAGGAGCGCCAGAAACAGTCCCGTCCGGTTATGGATGCCCTGTTTGAATGGCTGCATACGATGGAAGATTCTGTAGGCAGGTCTTCCCTTATTGGTGATGCCATTTTGTATACGCTTAATCAGGAAGCATATCTGAAACGCTATCTGGAAGATGGCCATCTCAGTATAGACAACAACAGTGCAGAACGTGCGTTGAAAAACTTTGCAGTGGGACGCCGCAACTGGCTGTTTGCCAAAAGTGTACGGGGAGCTGGTGCCAGTGCCCTTGTTTACAGCATTACAGAAACGGCACTTCTTAACCATCTGAAACCATACGCATATCTGACTTATATATTGGATGAACTCAGAAAAATGGGAGCTTTTCCTAAAGAGGAAGAGTTAAAGAAACTGCTTCCATGGTCAGAAGATCTTCCGGAATACTGCCGTACTAAACTAAAAAAATAATACTAAGCCATCTGATATAGAATTTGGCAAACAGCCAGAAACAGTATCAGATGGCTTTTATCAAATGTCAATATACGGATGATTACCTACTTACGTATAGACATCCGGAAAAAGCTTGCGATCCGGGAGCGTCTGGGAGGTATTTGACAAAACACTGTGGGAGAAGTAGACTATGAGAAAACAATCTGGTCAAGTTCATAGCAGGGAATCTTCTGCGACTCTCCAACTGACAGTAAGTTTACTCTATCAAGAAGATAGGATCAACTTGCCATTTGAGTTCCCAGATGGTAAAATCAAAATATACTGGGATATAATATCCTTTGCCTGTTAGTATAGCTTCGGAAAGGAGCGTTGAAGAATGGTAGCGACGTTAAAACTTCCGGTTGGTATCGAAGATTTTAAGAAAATTCGCCGGCAGGGTTTTTACTATATTGATAAGACAAGACTAATTGAACAGCTTCTTGACAGATGGGGAAAGGTAAATCTTTTTATAAGGCCCCGCCGTTTTGGTAAGACCGTTCTATCGTTTACGTTTGAGAAAAGATAGCAAATTTGACACTGCCCTTACAAATGAGGAGGATGTTCTATGGAACTAGAAAAAATATACCAAGCGATTATACTGGTAGAGCAATGCTGATTACTGGTTCAGGTGCTCATATGACAGCATTGGGGATGAATGGGGAAAAATTTCCGTCAGGTGTTGCATTAGCGGAAAGACTTTATAAATCTGCTGGAATTGTGAACCCGGAAAATCCATATGATTTGCAGGATGCAGCAGACAGTTATTTGGAAACAAAAAGCTCGGATGAATTAATTGCAGAGTTAAAGAAGGTACTGTATGTCTCGAAAGTACAGAAAGAACATGAAATATTATATGGACAAGACTGGCAGAGAGTTTACACTACCAATTATGATGAGGTGCCGATTTTAGCATCCAAGGATATGGAAGAACCGCTTTATGCGGTTACCCTTTCTGATGATGTCAAGTTGGAAAAAAGTAAGAAAAAACAATGTGTTTATATTAATGGATATATAGGAAATTTGAGTGAGCGAACACTTCAATCGGAATTCCGTTTGTCAGGTCGAAGCTATGCTTCTGAAAGCTTGAACCAGAACGCATGGGGCGCTATTTTTTCGGATGATTTGACAACGGTTGAATGTGTAGTTATTGTGGGACTTTCCTTAGATTATGATTTGGATCTGAAAAGATTAATTTATGCACAGAATGTGCACGAGAAAATAGTATTTATTGAAGATAGTAAAATTTCAGAAGATAAGAAACGAAAGTTAAAGAGATATGGAACGGTTTATACGATAACAATGGAAGAATTCACGAAAGGATTAGATAAATATAAAAGTGATCATCCAATGCCTGTCAAAATGACAGATTTTCATATTTATCAATGCTTTGAGGTGGCCAGGGAAAAAAATACCATAGAGAAAGCTACTTCTCTCGAAGTTCATAATTTTTTTATGACCGGTCAGAGTGTAGATAGCTTATGGCATACCGATAGAGGAATCTATGATAATTTAATTTTTCGAAAGCAACTAAAAGAAGTAAAAGAGGATTTGAAAAATAATTGTAGAGTTATCTATGTACATGCTAATTTGGGAAATGGAAAAACGATTTTCGCAGAATGTTTGAAGCATCTGTTTGAAGACGAAGGGTATCAAATTTTTACTTTAAAAACAGTTTATATGAAAAGCTTACCAACGGACGTTCAGCATATTGTCGAAAGCCCAGGAAAAAAGTTGGTTATTATAGAAAATTATTATAATTACATTAATGTATTGGAGAAATTTGCTTTTTATTCCCTGGAAGACGTTCAGTTTATTTTGACAGCACGTACGGTTCTGTATGATACTCGGATTCGGGAAGCAAATGAAATATTAAAAGTGGGGGAAGGTGAGAGTAAAGTCATTGACTTAAATAAACTGAATGAAAAAGAATTAAACGTCATGAGCAATATTTTGCGAAATAATGGCTTATGGGGAAATTTGAGTAATCTTTCCAGATCGGAAAAGAAGAAAAGATTAAAAGACAGAAAATGGGGAAATTCAGAGTTTCAGAGTATTCTTGTAGATGTTGTGAATTCTACGGATATGAAGAATAAAATAGAAACAATCGTTTCAGGTATAAAATCAGTTTCTGTGTCATATTACGAAGTCCTTATTTTAGCATTACTGGTAAAAATCATGAGCTTAAATATAGATGCACAGGATATTGGTAAAATTATCGGAGTTAACGCGGCGTTTGATCCGCGTTTTACACAAGATGAAAATGTACAGGAGATTTTAGATTTTTCGAAGGAAGCAACAGATTTTCGCATTAAATCAGCTGTTACAGCGAATTTGATCCTGAAAGAATTGGACTGTAATGATGTGATTATAAAAGTATTGGAATTGACGGCAGAATACGCGAATCGATATCGAACGATTAATCGTTATGAGAACATTTTAAAAAATATTATATCGTATTCGCATGTAAATACATTCCTTTTAAAATCGGGTCAAAAGGAAAAGTTTTTGGTGAATTATTATGATAGCCTGAAAGAGTTGGAGTATTATAGGGAAAATACATTTTTTTGGCTTCAGTATGCGATTGCTTGTGCGAATATCGGAAAGTATGATCTGGCACAACGTTTTCTGGAAGCTGCATATAGTTTTTTTCACGATTCTGAATATACAGTTCCATTTCAGGTAGATACACAGCAGGCAAGACTTATTTATTGCGTATTGAAAATGAAAAAACGTGGATGTGGCAGATTACTTTGAAAAAGCCCATCTTCTGTTGATGAAACCGGCAGTTTCTCTGAAAGACAATGAGGAAAAACAAATTCAGTTATTGAGGAAATATGTAGCTCCAGCAGTATTAAAAAAATTGCCGTCGGATTTTAAGGACAGATATCGGAGATATTGCGGAGAAGCATACAACAAAGTGCATGAATTTTTGAAGAAGAACAGTTCTGTACAGGTGATAAAAAATTATCAGAGAATGGAAAAACAGTTATTGAAAGCTTCTCTTGTGAAATAAGAATTATCTGAAGTCTGGAACGTCGTCGAAATAGGATTGCGTGAGGAAAAAGCGATGCGCAGAGCTTCGGAACGGATTTTCGGAGTAGTATTTGAGAGAGAAAATATGCTTTCGGTAAGTGTTAGAAAATACGAGGAAGAGGAACATTATGAAAACAACATTACTTATCATGGCCGCCGGAATCGGCAGCGTTTCGGAACAGGAATCAAGCAGTTGGAGCCGGTAGATGCTTCGAATCGTATCATCATGGACTATTCAATCCATGATGCAATCGAGGCCGGTTTCAACCATGTAGTTTTTATTATCCGCAAGGATATCGAGAAGGAGTTCAAAGAGGTGATCGGTGATCGCATCGCCGCGATCTGCGCCGATCATCAGGTAACGGTAGACTACGCGTTCCAGGATAGTAACGACATCCCGGGCACTCTGCCGGAGGGCCGTACAAAACCGTGGGGAACCGGTCAGGCCGTGCTTGCGGCAAAGAATATTCTTAGCACACCGTTCATCGTGATCAATGCCGATGACTACTATGGCAAGGAAGGTTTCCGTGCCGTCCATGAGTATCTGGTAAATGGCGGCAAGTCCTGTATGGCTGGCTTTGTGCTGAAAAATACGCTGTCCGATAACGGCGGCGTAACCCGTGGTATCTGCAAAATGGATGAGCAGAACAATCTGACCGAGGTTGTGGAAACCAAGAATATTGTAAAGACCGCAAACGGAGCGGAGGCAGATGGCGTGGCTGTCGATGTGAATTCGCTGGTTTCTATGAATATGTGGGGTCTGACTCCTGATTTCCTTACCACATTGGAAGACGGCTTCCGGGAGTTCTTTGAGAAAGAGGTACCGGGCAATCCTCTGAAGGCAGAGTTTCTGATCCCGATCTTCATTGGTGAGCAGCTGGAGCAGGGAAAGATGTCTGTGAAGGTTCTGAAAACCAATGATACCTGGTACGGTATGACCTACCATGAGGATGTCGCAGCAGTAAAGGACAGCTTCAAAAAGATGCTGGAAAACGGCGTGTACAAGGCAGATCTCTTCTGTGATCTGTAAACCATGATGCAGGGAACCATGGAGTTGCTCGGAAAAATCATCACAAATATTTTGACGGCTTTGTATGAACCATTTGGATTTTCGCTTCTGCTTTCTTTTATGACTATGTTTTTTTACCTGTATGCGTATGAACCGGGCGAAGCGGGCAAAGGCTGGAAGAGCGCTCTGGTGACATGGTACGAGAGGTTCAAAGAAAGAGTGTTCTTTCGAAAATTGTTTCTATTGGTATTCGTGACATCGATGATCCTGTTCCGAACGCTGTTGAATCGAAATTTGTGGTTGAATCCGCTGTCCAATGTTTTGGACGGATGGGGCATCTGGAAGACAGTGAATGGCGAGCAGGTGTTGACAACAGAGGGCATCGAGAACGTCATTATGATGGTGCCGTTCACCGGTGTGCTTATGTGGACATTCGAAGAAAAGACAGGAAACGGCTGGAGAAAGATACTGTGGCATAGCGGAAAGACAGCGTTGATCTTTTCGGTAAGTATTGAGACGCTGCAATTACTGCTTCGCCTGGGTACGTTTCAGCTGTCAGACATCTTCTATAATACAGTTGGTGGAGTGATTGGCGGATTGATGTACTACGGAATCAGGAAGGTAAGAAAGCGTCTGTAGAAGAGTATTGTTTTGTGGTAGGAAAAAAATAAATGCCGTGTGTGGAACACAAGGCTCTCTCCGGAGCTGAGGCACACACGGTATATTTTGAGAGCTGATATATAGTTTATAACGGAAATAAAATGAGATAGAAGAAATGGAGTGTGACAAAAAATGAACTTATCTAAAATACATCATATTGCAATCATCGTATCCGACCATGAAGCCGCAAAGGATTTCTATGTGAACAAGTTGGGATTCTCTGTCATCAGAGAAAACTATCGCCCGGAGCGCAAGGACTGGAAGCTGGATCTTCGTGTCAATGAACACACGGAGCTGGAGATTTTTGCTGAGGAAAACCCGCCGAAGCGTGTGAACTGCCCGGAGGCATGTGGTTTGCGTCACCTTGCCTTTTGCGTGGAGAGTGTGGAGCAGACAGTGAAAGAACTGGCAGAGGTGGGAATTAAATGTGAGCCGATTCGTGTTGATGATTATACCGGCAAGAAGATGACCTTCTTCCATGACCCGGATGGACTGCCGTTGGAGCTGCATGAGTAAAGAGGTGGACAAAATGATATTTCGTAAGGCAGAAAAAAAGCTTTCAATGAGCTGGTGCTGTGAGTTATGGGAGAGAAAAGAGCATATAACGCCAGAAAGCCTGGCGGCGGTCGAAAGAAGTTGAAGCCTGAGTATGATGCCGGGGAGAATCTGAAAGAACAGATGGATGCTGCTGTGGCGCTTTATGAGGAGGATTGCTCCCTCCAATCCATCGCAGATGCTCTGGCTCTAAACCCCATCAAAGTAAGAAAGCTGCTTATCACGGCTGGTGTGTATGAATCGGAAGTGGCGGAGAAGGTACAGGATACCTTTGAGGAGTATCGAGAAACACAGAACTATAAAGAAGCCATCCTCTCAACCGCAAATACTCTTCAACTCTCCAAAGCCTCCGTCACCTCATACCTGCCATATCAGAAAGGCGTGTACTTCCCGAGTACAGCAGATAAAGAGAAAATCAGTGTTGGAGCAGAGCGGCAGCGGAGATACAGAGTGATAAGAAAACTGAGATCAGAGCCGACAGAGGAGCACCTGTGGAGACGGTCTTGCTTTATTGTGGTGTGCAATTTAAAACCTATTCCGGCTTACCCTTTACCTATGAAATACGAAAGGCAGAAGCGGCGAATATACAAAGGAATTGTGGATCGACCGCCGAGGGAAGAGCAAAAGCCTGGCGTGGAGTTCTGTGCTGCTGGCACTGGGGAATATCAAAAAGGTAGGAGAAGTAGTTGAACGACCAAAGGCTCTGAGTGACATCCGGGGTGTGACTTACATCTATGGGATGTTCTATCGCTTCGGACTGATCGATGTGCCGAAAGAAGTGAAGGAAAAGAAAAATGATCGAGGCAATAAAAAACAGAAGAAGGGAAGAGAAGATATGCTTGAAGAAAATATAAAATTTTTTAGGAGACTTTAAAAATCCTATCATTTATGATATGATCTATATAATATATGCGAGAGGAAAAATATATGGATTACGATATTGAAATGAATAAGAAGGATTACCAAAGAGAAAAAGAAGCTCGTGCGAAGCGTTTGGAAGCATATGCGGAAGCGATTCAAACGATCACTTTGCAGAAATCGTCCAAAGTGATAGAAGAACTTATAGAGGAGAGACGCAGGCAGGGGCTGACACAGCAGGACTTAGCGGATATGACGGGAATTCTTGCACCGAATCTGGCGCGGCTGGAGAGCAGAAAAAGGGTTCCAACACTGGTCGTGCTGCAAAAATACGCTTCGGCGTTAGGAATGCACATTGAAGTAAAATTGTGTGATGGAACAGAAGAGGAGGAAAAGAAAAGCTGATTTGTTTCCCAGCGAAGAGATGTGAAGGAATTTAGTTTTGATTCACATGACAACGATAGGGTATGATGCTATAATGAGTTTAAAAATAAGAAACGGGGTGACGTTACATGATGTATCCATATATGACACTGGCAGAAGAAACGGAGATTGTTCATTCACAAATCGTTGAAAAGATGGAATGAAAAAATGGATTGTAAACTTGAACGGCCGAAAGAAGATGGATTTGATTCGGCAAGATGTGAATTGCCTGATTACAAATGGACAGAACGTCAAGGGTATTCGGATGAAGAAATAGCAATGTTTGAAGAACTCCTGCATAGTAATGCTCATTTGCTATACCGGTATGCAGAGAATGGGGGGATTGGGGTGAAGAAAGATGGACAAAAATAGCATTGATAGAAAAAAACTCAAATACAATTTCCTGAAAAAAATTATTATTAGATTTGATTATGATGGAATGGATGATACAGAGCTGGACCAGGTAATATCTAGCATAAGTATGGAATTAAAAAAGCATGATTATACGAGCAGGACTGTTGAGACTGAAAAGGAAATGCAGTTTGAATTCAATGATCCTGAAAGTGGCGATTATGCTGAACTGTATGGAAAAAAGATACGTGAGCAGAAAGTATTTGTATTTCATAATGAAAATCCACAGATAAAATTAAGCATATCATCGTCTTGTGCATGTATTTCTATTGAAGAAACAAAATACGTGGATTGTTTGAAGCATTGTGATGTGCTTTGGAAGGTGATGTCAATTATAATATCTGAGCCTGAACAAGTTCCATTTTTTATATTTAAAAGATTTGGGTTGAGAAAGATAAACCAATGTTTTTTAAGAGACATAAATCGTCTGAACGAATATTTTGAACCATCACATTATCATGTTTTTAGAATTCAAGGTGAAGATAATATAAAAGAGAAAGTTATGCAGATAAGGGACAGTCTGGAAATAGCAGGTTACAATGCAAATCTGATTAGAACTCTTGTTAGAGGAGAATTACGTGGAGAAGAGGCCTATCAGGTAAATTATGATGCAGATATGTATTTGATTGATTCGCAAAGTATTAAAGACTGATGGAAAATAAAGAAAAAATTATGCAGATGAACGATTGGCTTTTCGAATTATATAAGGATGCAGTAACGGAAACTTTTTTAAATCAATTGATTGATGGAAGTTTTGACAAAGATATGATTATAGGAGTAGAAGCAAATGGCGAAGATACAGTTTGATACACAATTCAAAACACCGTATATAACCAGCTATGGAGAAAAGCAGCAAAAGAAAAACAAAAATGAATTTGTTACGGACTATGCAGTAAAAGCAGCAGATACAGTAATAACGATAGAAACAAGACCGAAAAGAAAAAGAGTTAAGATCCGTTTGGTAGAATAGCGATGCGAAAATTATTTTTTGAAGATTCATTGAAGCTGGAGCTGAATGTGATAGGATATCATGATCAAGGAGAAAGTGTTGTATTTTTTATCAAAACAGATGGGATGGTAGCGTAGACGGGTCTTGTGGACTGTTATAAGACGGAAGAGCAGAATGCAGTTAAAATGGTTCTTGAAAAAGAACGGATAAAGAAGGTAGATTTTGTGTGCTGGACACATCCTCATGATGACCATACCAGAGGTTTGGATGAAATATGGAAGGAGTATTGTACAAAGGAGACTTGTTTTTGCTGCTCAGATATCATAGAGGCGGATTTAGAATTGTATTCAAAAGAAGCAAAAATGCTTTTTGAAAGTATTGCGGATATTCACACGTCACCGAAAAGGGAGAAGATGAAAATTATGTACCTCAAGGATGCTACACAGGTTGAGAGACTGGAAAGACAAATTTGAAGAAAATCAAGAGGGTCTGATTGTTTTAAATACATATCAACAGGTCGAAGATTTGATTGACTTGCTGGATGAAAGATATACAAGATCAGATGTGACAAATCAAGAATATGATACCGATGTGAAACGGGTGGCGAAGCCGGTATAGGTGAATATATGCAAAAATTATATGGGAAAATCTTTTAGTTATACGAGAAAACATATTTGATAGTAAAGGGGCAAAATACAAATGAAAACCAGACGAATCACCTTAGAAACGCATCTGCACAAGATAGCAGAATACGATGAAACTGTAAAAAATCTGGAAAGTGTATTCAATATTCAGAAGCAGAAAGTTACAAGATATATCGGCTCTGTCGTTACGTCATTTCCAACTTATAGTACGCACGATGCCGTTCATTCCATGAATATTATTTCAGCGATCGAAAAGATTCTTGGACAAAAGACGATCAAGAAAATGTCGGGCATTGATACGTTTTTAATCTTAATGTGTGCTTATATGCATGATACAGGAATGCTGTATTCAGACGAAGAAGTGAAACAATTATGGGAAACGGAGGGATTTCAGGATTTTCTCACTTCTGCCAGAAAGAGAGAAGATGAAGTAGGAAGAGCTGCGCGGAAGATTGATAAGGCAGAAAAAGGAGAAGGATGTTCGGTTCTTGAAGTACGCCGTTCTGTTGCTGTGATTCTGATGGAGTATTTCCGCCCAAGACATGGCCAGAGAATCAAGCATGTGACAGATGCCAGAACAAGTGAATTTGGTTCATTACTGTCGATAGATGATTCATTCCTGCCAGACAGAATTATTCATAACATCTATCGGATATCCATGGCGCACAACTGGTCGTTTGAGGATATTTTAAAAGAAATGCCATTGGCAGATTCATTCGGTGTTGAAGAATTCCATCCGAGAATGGTTGCATATCTGATCCGTATGGGCGATTTATGTGATATGGATAATAATCGTTTTAATGGTGTTGGAATCAAAGTATTCGGCAATCTCGGAGAAGAAAATCTTGCACATTATTTCAAACATAAGAGTGTAGAGACTTTACATATATCTTCGGATGGGATAGTAGTTGTTGCCAATGTCTGTTATGATATGATTCAGAGGGAATGTGAAGAGAACTGGCTGAAACATATGGAGAAAGCAGAACGGGATTCTGCACTGAAAAATATATTTCAGAATACGGTGAAAGAGCATATTAACTGGAAATCCTGGCTGGAGCAGGAGGTTACTGCAGGAAAGATGCATTCAATGGAATTATTTCCAGAGAAAAAGTTTATTTCTGTTCCTGAACTGAAGTATAAGATTTTGATTGACGGAGAGGAATCTGAATCTACACATAAAAATCTGAAGTTTCTTTTCTCATCTGAAAAGGCATTTAAACTGATTGAAGATATCAGCATTTACCAGAATAATAAATTGATTTTTGTGAGAGAACTGATACAGAATGCACTGGACGCAACAAAGATGCAGTTATACAGGACGTTGTCTGCGTATGGCTTTCAATTTAATGAAAAAACATCGCCGTTTGATGTAGAAAGAGCATATCCCAATATTTTTGAGGAACATGCGATTATGATTCACACAGACTATAGTCGTGAAACGGGAAAAGTTTATTTTTCGATTCGGGATAAAGGGATTGGCATCAGCATGGATGAGTTTAAACGTAATATTCTGACAACAGGACGAAGCTGGCCGGAACGAAAAGAATACCAGGATGAAATCAAAAGAATGCCGGAATGGCTGAGACCGACAGGGGCATTTGGAATTGGACTGCATACGGTATTTTCAGTAACAGATTCCCTGACGATACGAACTAAGTCCGATAGTGAGAACAAGGCAAATGAGATGACATTATATTCAGGGAAAAAAGGTGGTTATGCATTTTGCAAGAAAACGAATCAGACTCTGCAAAGGGGATCAGAATTTAGTTTTTCGTTTCTGTTAACGGAAGAACTGAAAGAATGGGTAACCGGAAGTAATGGTGGAAAATTGTTTCTCGAAAATGTAAATGATGGAATACAAAAGGAAATTAAAAAGATAATGGAAACGTGGTGCGTAACACCTATGGTTTCCATCTATGCGGATCAGGATTATGGAATACCAGCTTTTTCGCAGTCGACCTGGTACAATGAACTGAGCAGAACAGAAAAAGAAAATCAATTGATTGATCAGTCTGTCGAGTCAGAACGATATCATTTTGCGTTTACAGATGACTACCGGTCGATAATGGTGTGGGATCGGGAGAAGGATTGTGCATTAAGTTTTGGAATGGAGAGCATGGAAGGAAATAACGTTTGCTATAAGGGGATTCGTCTTACAGAAAGGATGGAATCTGCAAATGCAGTGACAGCTTATATCTGAATCAGATGGATGTGCTGGATGGTGCAGGAAATGATTGGGTGGACGCAGCAAGAATGAAATTATCTCTGGCAGCACGCAGAAAACTGGAAAGCGTTGTGGAAGAGGCTACTGCATTTGCAAAAAGAATATATGTTTTCATGTTGGATGAATTTTATCAAGACAATGATATTAGAAATCTCACAAATGATATTGATGCAATGGCAAATAGAATTTATCAGAAGAAAGAGATATCATTGAAAGAAATATGGACAGAGGGCTGTGAACTTAAGAAAAAATATTGGGGAGTGCCAGAGTGGTGGAACCATAAAATGCTTACCAGAAAGATACTGCCATATTTTTTAATTGTAAAAATGTTAGATAAAAGCATAAAACTGTGGGATCCAGAGTCTGGGATGGAAGAGGTGCAGCATATATTTTGCCTTGCAGATCAGTTGATTAAAAGATGGAAAATGGATTGGAACGGAATGCACGGGGAATCCTTTCAACAGTCGTATTTTGATCAGCAGATGAGAACTCTGCTGTGGCATTTTCTGCAGATTGCAGGAATTGGATTTTCCTATGTTGCGTTTGAAAAAGTGAATTTTGACGATAACGAAAAAAATACGTTGTTTGAATATAAAAATTTGATTACGCAGAAAAGCTTTCAATTTTATCAAAAAGCATTTCCGTTCTGCTCGCAATGGAAATTTACAAAAGATATGTATCAGTGCGTAGAGGAGAGTGCCATAAGCGGGTTGATTCGATGGCGACCGGAATTCAGGAACAGAGTTCCGGATTTTATTAGATGGAAATATTGCCTGCCGAATTCGGCTTTGGATAAAGTGTTTGTGGAATGGAGAGCAGAGCACTGTTTTTCAAATGTAAAACCGTTGGAAATATTCCTGAGATTTTCAGGGATTCCTGAAATTGTATTAGACATACCAGGGGAAAACTGCCCGATTGGAGAAAAAGAGAAAAAAGTATGGCGTAAATTCTGCACAGAGTCCTATCTTAACTGGAAACTGTTTTATCGAATCAGACCATTATCTGAAGTTGCAAAAGATATGCTGAATAAAGAGACGATTGTTTTAAGGAGACCATTTACGACATATATAAGTGAACTGTTTCCGGTTTTCCACAGAATGTCTCTTGTAAGTATGGACGAAAGAAGGATGGAATTCAGCATTCATAACAGTAACACACACGGAGTACAGATAGATTCACAGACGAAAAAGAGAATATTTAAAGAATTCTGGAAAGAAGTAGAGCGGAGCCATGATCCGAAGGGATATGTGGCTATGATTGGAATGGAAGAATATCCGATGCTTGGAATTGAAAATGCAGAAGAACAATATCATGCACAGATTGGAATGCTGGCGAAGTATCCGGAGATACCATTATGGGATTATGGGGCAGGAATCAAAGCGTTTATGGATCAATTCATTGGATGTCCAATTGATGAAAAGAGTCAGGAAATTATAGATCGTATTATTAATTCAGAGGGTGGAAAGGCAGTGATTCATTACATCGCAGTGTACAGAAAAAAGACGGGAGATGATGTGAAAGAAGAGAAAATTGAGACACAGTACAGGGAGTTTTTGAAAGAGTTGATTTATTGTTGGGCAGATGGAAGATGCACGTTTGGATGAAAAAACGAAAAATAACAGTATACGAATCCCTGCCATTTTGATTCGCGGAGTTGATATTATGCCATCATTAGCATCATTTACGAGAGTATGAAACTTTTCTGTAAAATAATGTTTAGAAGGCTTTTCTGTGATGCAATAAATATCGTTAGGAGGGTCTTTATTATGGAAAGACAAAAGAAACCTGTATATCGAGTACAAATTTTCAAAACGAAGAAAAATTCTAAAATAAGTTTGTAATTATTTTAGAAAACTGGTATACTTAATTTGAAACATGGCAAAGCTTATGTTAAGCTTGAGCTGGCTTTATGAAGGAAGTGAGTGCTTTGAACATTAAAAAGCTAGTTTTTAAAAATTTCAAGACATTGGAAGAGGTGTCGTTTGAGCCGGGACGTGTAAATGTTTTTATTGGAGCAAATGGCTCTGGAAAAACAACAATCCTTGAGGCTATTGGTTTGCTTTGTGCTGCTATGACAGATCGAGTAGATAACGCAAGTATGCAGCGGAAAGGTATTCGTCTTAGTGTTCCGGGACTTTATAAGTCGGCATTCTCCGATTTAAGGAGAAAAGCACCAACCATCAATTTTGATGTGTCTTGGCGACAAAATGAAAAGGACTATCAATATGGAGTCAATTTGAATGTTCCAAATGAATCGGATTCAGCCAGACGAGACATGTGGCGTTATCATTCGGAAAAATTGACTGTAAATAATCAAACACTGTGGGGAAGAAGCGGTGCATCAAAAACAACATATGATCCGTATGTAGGGTTACTGATGCTCGAACCTAATGAAGAACTTGCTGAGGTTAGACCGGAAATTGAGAAGTTTAAGAACTATGCGATTTATCAACCTAACACACAAGCATTGAGAGGAACGCTCCCTGATCCGTATCAGGTTAATCCTATCGGTTTGTGCGGAGGCAGACTTGCAGAGGCAATTGAAGAAATCATGAGGCAAGATGAAGACGGTGAAAGCTACTTGCAGAATCTTCCACTGGATGAAGTCTTGGAACTGATCGATTGGGCAAGTGGGTTTGATGTGACTGCACCTAAAAAGTCAAGCGTAAATGCTGCTGTTCCGACGACGAGAAGAATTTTGGAGTTCCAAGATCGATATTTGACTTCAAAAACAAGCTTTACCGCTTACGATGCCAGTGAAGGAGCGTTGTATGTTCTGTTTCTTCTTTGCTTGGCATTGCACCCTGATGCACCGGGCATTTTTGCTGTGGATAGTTTTGATCATGCAATGCATCCTAGACTTGCGAGAGAGACGACAAAGCTGTTCTGTAAAACAATTCTGGAACAGGATAAGACTGTTTTTGTAACAACCCACAACCCTCTGGTTTTGGACGGACTTGATTTAATGAATGATGATATAAGATTGTTTGCAGTAAACAAGAGCAGAAAATCAGTCACACATCTTTACAGAGAATTCAGGTAACTAAGGAGTTAATGGATTCTGGTTATTCTCTGTCGAGATTGTGGACAGAAGGACGGTTAGGGGGCGTACCAAATCTGTAATGAAAACGATAGGAATTGTTGCAGAAGGCCCACGGGATTTTGAACTGATTGCTGCAGTCATTGATACAATTACCAATGAAGAAAACAATTATCAAATGATTCAGCCAGAACCCAACATGATCGGACAGTTTGGAAATGGTTGGAAAGGTGTCTGGAAATGGTGTGAAGACAATCAGGGAAAGCTGAAGGCCTATATGCATTCCTTGACACCAGTACTTGATCTTTTGGTTGTCCATATGGATGGAGATGTCCAAAGATGCGAGAAAGAAGTCCATTGTGTTTGTCAAAGGGCACTTTGTGATGCGCCGGAAGGAGCACATCCGCTTACCTGTGAAAAAATAATTGGAGATAGAAACGAATGTCCGGTTGCGTTACCGTGTGAACACCATGGAAATACTCCAGATGCAGAGGCTGATTTTTAAGAACATTCATAAGGACGTTGTTGCTTCCGGAAGATGGACTGGCTGTGAGCTATATGATTCCGTTTGATGCAACGGATACATGGATTGTGGCAGCCTGTGATCAGTACGATGATTATGAAACATTACTTGATCCGTGGGTTAACATCATTGCACATTCACCGCAATATCATGGAGTGAAAATTAAAAATCGTCCTAAAAAAGAAAAACGGACATACGAAAAGTTAATTGAAACTGTTTGTGAAAATTGGGATGATGTGGTTGCAAAATGTCCACAAGCAAAACGGTTTGATGAAGATGTACGTGATTTTTTGATTAAACAGAAAACAGCAAATGTGTGATAAACGGGGCTTCTTTTCGCTGAGGAAAGTGACTGAAGCACATCCGAATCAGTATTATTTTGAGCGAATTGATACATGTGATAATGCGTTGGTTCGCTCTTTTTTTGCCTAACGGAAGGAAGCATGAAGGCTGTGCTCATACCGCATGAACCACAGACAGCACCCAGGTGTAATCCGAAGTGCAGCTGTGGCTTATGCGGTTTTGCTTCTGAAACGGGAAAATATTGGGCTGAATAAAATAAAAGTTTCCGAAATGGGAAAATATTTTGATGTTCTGCGTATAATATGCCATACTGAGAAAAAAGAAGAAATGGAGTCACACCAGAACAGATGATATCATCGACTGGCTTTTGGGATGATGTCACTGTGTAAAGACTACCTCAAAGATCGTTCCACCGGACGGGCTGGACTGAACGGTTATTCTGCCGTCATGTAGCGCACGATTTCATGAACCAGGGCCAGCCCAAGGCCTACTCCGCCAAGCTGGCGGCTTCTGGATTTATCTACGCGGAAGAATGGTTCAAATATGCGTTCTTTTAATTCAGCCGGGATTCCGCTTCCGGTATCTTCTACGGACAGGCAGATGTTTTTTCCCTTCCGGTATGCGGTTACGGTAACCTGTCCGCCGAAATGGTTGTATTTGATTGCATTCTCAACAAGATTGTATACCATCCGGTAAATCAAAATGTCACTTCCGACCATAGTGGTATCTTTACAGTTCCCGATCAGTTTTATCTTTTTTTCCTGAGCAAGCGGTTCCAGATCCACCAGTACTTCATCGACGAGGGCATCAACGGCAATGGTTTCATCCCTGCTTACTGTTTGAAGCTCACTCATATCGAGCAGTGTCTTGACCATTTTGCTGAGTCGGCCGTTTTGCTCCGTCACCATTTTCAGTGTTTGTAAGGTGTCGGCGTCATTGCCCGGATGCGGGGTGGAATGGTATAAATCGAGCTGTACCTGCATGACAGACAATGGGGTTCGAAGCTCGTGTGCTGCATTTGCCGTAAACTGTCTCTGGATTTCAAAAGCATCTGCGAGACGTTCCAGCATCTTGTTATACGAAATACGAAGCTGGTTCAGCTCTTTTACTTTGTTTTCTTCAATGCGCGAATCGGCCAGATTCTGTGCCTGCACCTCCTCAATTTTTTCGGAGAACTCACGAATGGGTCTGAGCGCATGGCCACTGATAAAATAGGTAGCGACACCGCCAAGAAGGGCCAATAAAGCGGAAAGGATCAGACTGTTTCTTTTGTAGTCTGCTTTATTGTTGTACACCTGAACAGAGAAATCTCTGGCAAATTCATCCCACTTGTCCTCCGGAATGCTGATATAGATTTGATCGGAACCGTCTGTGGCACCGTCCCCGTCCTGATCTTCGGCATCATCGCCCCTGGCATCTACGGTCTCCTGCAGGGAATCGATATAATAAATTCCGTTTTTATAGACAAGCAGGGTCAGACATCCACAGATGACCGCAATATATAGGGTAATGATACAGGTAAGTCTCCACTGCAGTGATATTTTTTCATCGGTCGGACTCCTCTCGTATTTGATATCCTTCGCCTACTTTATTCAAAATCGGATCGTATCCAAGTACCGCCCTGAGCTTTCGCCGAAGCGAAGACATATGTACGCGGATGGATCCGCTGAAGCTGTCCACGGAGGCATCCCAGACATGCTCGATCAATTCTTCCTGACTTACCGGTCTGCCAAGGTGAAGAAGCAGATATTCCAAAATGCCGTTTTCTTTTCTTGTCAGGGGAACCAGGGTTCCGTTGGCATAGGCCTCTCGTTTGATGGTATCGAATTTGATCCCGCCACTTCCAGACAGACATCCTTGTACAAATTTTCTTCTCGTCAGACTGCGGATCCGCGCTTCCAGCTCCTGCAGATGGAACGGCTTTTCCATATAATCATTTGCCCCGGCATCGAGTCCTTCTACTTTGTCTGCAATCTGTCCTCTTGCAGATAAGATCAGCACCTTCGTTTCTTCGTTTTCCTTCCGGAGCTCTTTTAGAAGATCCATTCCGTCCATGCCGGCAGATTGAGATCCAGGACAATCAGATCATAATTTTCTGCCAGGATGCATTCCAGAGCCTCCGCCCCATCATAGCAGGTATCTACCTCGTACCCGGCGGAGTACAGACTTCTGGCAACTGTGTCACACATTTGTTTCTCATCTTCCACGATTAATAATCTCAAAATTTTTTTCACCTGCCCATTTCTTAACAATGATTTTACAACAGCTATTGTATAATATCAGAGTCAGCTGGTCAATCAATAAAATCAAAGGAGCAACCACATTTTGAAATGCGGAAAAATATCTCAAATTGTTCTAGTTATCACAGGCATAGCATGATGGGCTATGGCGCCGTCAGAGGGGAAGCGGCTGCTGTGCTTGGGAAAGCAATTAAATTATGTCTGGAGTGTGTCGGAATTGGATAAGAAAAAGAAGTTACGATCAAAGAAAATAGCCGGAATACGCGGGTGGATCCAGGCAGCGGCCACACTGCTTACCAATCCTCATATCCCCAATTTTTTTCAGGGCAAAATATATCAGGGCAAGGCGAAAACGGTATGCGTACCGGGCCTAAACTGTTATTCCTGTCCTGCTGCGACGGGAGCGTGCCCCATCGGAGCCTTTCAGGCGGTTGTCGGATCATCCAAATTTAAGTTTTCCTACTACATAACCGGGTTCCTGATTTTACTCGGCGTGACACTGGGAAGATTCATCTGTGGTTTTTTGTGTCCGTTTGGATGGTTTCAGGATTTGCTTCACAAAATCCCTGGAAAGAAATTCTCCACGGCCAGACTGAAGCCGCTGCGGTATCTGAAATATATCATCCTTGTTGTTTTTGTGATTCTTCTGCCGATGTTTGCAACGAATTCGATCGGGATGGGAGATCCGTTCTTCTGCAAATATATTTGTCCGCAGGGCGTTCTGGAGGGGGCGATCCCGCTTTCCATCGGAAATGCCGCAATCCGGTCTGCACTGGGCAAGCTGTTTTCGTTTAAATTCTGTATTCTGATTACGGTTGTCGTGCTCAGCATCTTGTTTTACAGACCCTTCTGCAAATGGATCTGTCCTCTTGGGGCAATCTATTCCTTATTTAATAAGGTAAGCTTTTTACATATCACGATTGAAAACAGCAAATGTGTCGGATGCAATCAGTGTTCCAGGGCATGTAAAATGGATATCGACGTGTGCCGGACCCCAAATCATCCGGAATGCATCCGATGCGGAGCCTGCATCAAGGCCTGCCCGAAGGATGCGATCCACTATCAGTTTATGGGAAAAACGTGTCAGAAAAAGGACACCGGAGATCAACAGTCAGAGATCAGAAACCATTGATCAGCAGCAGATCACGAAGCATCGAAGGATGATATTGAATTCTTGTTTTTTACATTATACTATCTTAAAAGGAGCCATAATTTATGAAAACCAAAAGAACTTTTATCCCTGTTTTTACACTCAGCGTAGCATTATTACTTACCGCATGCAACGGAAAAGAGGCTGCAGACACAAAGAAAACGCAGACAACCCAGACGGAATCCGGCACAGAAGCTGTTACGGGATCTGTTGCGGAATCCGGAACCGAAACGGCAGGGGCTTCCGGCACAAAGCTGGACGATTTATATCAGCAGGAGAACCAGATTTTTGCAGATCATGCGGATGTATGGAACAAGGTGTTTGGCATGATGAATAAAAGCACGGCGGATCCAAGCGGAAATTATGCGGATTATCTGGCAGACACGGTTGAAGCCAACAAGGATTCTTTTTCAGAGGACGAGCTGAAAACACTGACGGATGATATTCAAACGATACGAACAATCGAGGAACAGATGGCGGAAATAGAAAACGGCAATACAGCATCGGAAGATAGCGACGCGAAAAACGATTCCGAAGAGGCATCTCCGTTCCGGGATTTCTCGGGCCAGGATTATGATGGCAACACCGTTGACGAAGTCTGTTTTCCAAAAATGCGGTAACGGTCGTGAATTTCTGGTTTACTGGCTGCAAGCCTTGTGTTGCTGAGTTATCCAAGCTGAACGAATTAAACGATGCAATCAAATCCATGGGAGGCGAGGTTGTAGGCATCAACACAGAAACCTTCGACGGAAATCAGGATGCGATCAAAGAAGCAGCAGCGGTTCTTGAAAGCCAGGGTGCGAAATACCGCAATCTTTCCATTGACTCTGCTTCCGCTGCAGGAAAGTATGCTTCCGATATTATGGCATTTCCGACCACAATCTTAGTCGATCGAAATGGAAATATTGTGGGAGAACCGATGCTTGGCGGAATCGACAATCAGGAGAATTATGATACGCTGATGAAACAGATCCAGTCCGTGATTGATGCAGACAGCGCGAAGTAAGACGAGAGCTGCGGCGTTTTTTGGGAGAGAAAATGGGAGTGCGAAAAAACAAAGTTACGTTTTTTCGCACTCCTTTTCATAACAAGATTTTAAAAAAATACATTTACGAAACGATGTACTGTGCTGTACCTGTCCCGAAAAGCTGCGCGGTGCTTAGAACAAGAGCTGAGGTCACACGGCGATTCCCCACATATATGCACACGTTTCGGAACCACCAGTAATCCGACCTTTGGTTTTGATAGCAGCCATTTGACAAACAACAGCCGGGTTCCTGCTCTGCGAAAGGGCAGAAAATAAGGAAAACTTTGCGCAATTAAAAGGAGCATACCGCATCAGCGATATGCTCCTTTTGGACTACCTGGGTAAATATTATTCACAAAGTTTGGAGAAAGCGTCAGCTACGAACTGAACTTTTGTTCCAACGATAACCTGTACAGAGGTTTTGCCAGGTTTGATCACGCCTGCCACGCCGGCAGATTTGATTACCTTGTCGTTTACGGCAGTGATATCTTTCACTTCCAGTCGCAGTCTTGTAACGCAGTTATCAATGCTTGTGATGTTTTCTTTTCCGCCGCAGCCTTCCAGAATTTTAGCTGCGATTGCGGTATAGTTATCACTTGCCAGTTCTACTTTTTTCTCTGCTTCGAGATCGTCATCTTCGCGTCCAGGAGTCTTCAGATCCCATTTCTTGATAGCAAACAGGAATACGAAGTAGAATACGAGGAATGCTGCGATTCCAAGCGGAATGATCAGCCATATTTTCTGTGCTGCGGGCAGTGAGGATGAGAACAGGAGGTCCATAGCACCGGCGGAGAAGCTGAATCCTGCACGGAAGCCGAGAGCAACTGTGATCATAGTAAAGATACCGTACAGTAATGCATAGATTACGTACAGAGCAGGAGCAAGGAACATAAATCCGAACTCAAAAGGTTCTGTAACGCCACAGATGAATGCGCAGACTGCAGCAGAAGCTACCAGACCGATCGCAGCTTTTTTCTTTGCAGGTTTTGCACATCTTACCATAGCAAGTGCAGCACCAGGAATACCGAACATCATACATGGGAAGAATCCGGACATGTACATACCAAGGCTCCAGGTTACATCAGCAGATGTTTCACCAGCCCAGAAGTGCTTCAAGTCACCAAGACCGATCGTGTCAAACCAGAATACATTGTTCAGAGCGTGATGTAATCCGGTCGGGATCAGCAGACGGTTCAGGAATGCATAGATACCGGCACCGACAACATCAAGGCTGACAATAGATTTACCGATTGCTACCAGAGCACCGAACAGTAATGGCCATACCAGTAACAGAACAGCAGATACAACGATAGAAACAACACCGGAAACAATTGCTACACAGCGTTTGCCGCTGAAGAAGGATAACCAGTCCGGAAGCTTGGTGTCTTTGAAACGGTTATAGCAGGCAGATCCGATGATACCGGCCAGGATACCGATGAACGGGTTTTCGATCTTGTCAAAGGCCAGCGTCTTTGTAGCACTCTCAGCGATGGACGGGATGATAGTTGTAACAACTCCGGTAGAAAGAAGTGTTGTGATCATCAGCCAGGATGCCAGAGCTGCGATTCCGCCGGTACCGTCATTCTTTTCTGACATACCGACACCAACGCCGATTGCAAAGAGGATTGCCATGTTGTCGATCAGAGCTGCTCCTGCTTTTACGAGAAACAGACCGATCAGGTTTACTACGCCCGAGATCTCGCCGCCCTGCATCGTTGCCGGACACAGCCGGTATCCGATACCCATCAGGATACCGCAGATCGGCAGTACTGCTACAGGAAGCATGAGGGCTTTCCCTAGTTTCTGAAGAAATTTCATATATTTCTCCCTCCTTAAAAGATAATTTATATAACTGGATACCTCCAATTAGATACGTGAATTTACCGAATCCATCCAATATACTTACAAAAGCAAGTGCAGAAAAGACATTGAGAGTGCATTTCACAAAAGCAAGTGAGAAAAGACTTCAAGCGTACATTTCATAAAAGAAGAGGATGAAGATTCATCTGACGAAAGATCAAAAAAAGATCAGGAAATACTGAGAACGGCTTCGTCTAAGGAAACTTCGCCCTCTTTTTTCAAGCTGATTTTCTCGTAATCATCGGTATTGCAAATCAGTACCGGAGTGACTGTGTTCAATCCGGCTCCGGTGATCTTGTCCAGATCGACATCCATCAGAAGATCTCCTTTTTTGACCTGATCGCCGGCTGCAACGTGTGCGGTAAACGGTGCGCCCTTTAGTGTAACCGTATCCAGGCCGATGTGGATCAGGATTTCGGTTCCGGAGCTGCTTGTGAGCGTGATGGCATGAAGAGTATCAAATACCATGGCTATTTCACCGTCTGTCGGTGCATAAATTTTTCCTTCCGACGGAATTACTGCGAATCCGTCCCCCAGGATTTTTTCGGAAAAGGTAGGATCCGGGACTTCGGAAAGCGGAACTACTTTTCCTTTGCAAGGTGCGTAAAGAACATTTTCTTTACTCTTTCCTTTTAGAAAATGAAACATAAAATTGATATCTCCTTTCGAAAATAAGGTGCGATGTTTTTTTCGGGATATGGATCCGATTTCATCTGTAATTACGTTGAGTGATTTTTTGCGAAAAAATTTGGTATTTTACCCTTTGATCCGTTCTGTTTAACGTAAAAAGTCAACAAAATGCCGTTGGGAAAGGAAACAGAGTATTTGTTAAAAACAAAATTGCATAATTCTGCACGAACTTCTCAATAGATTATATACATAACAACTGATACGTAAGGATTTGTAAATACTTTTTTGATATTTATGACAAAAGAATCTACTTTCAAAAGGAGAAAAATCGGTAGTTTAACCAACTAATGCGTTACTGCGATAAAAGAAGAATATACACACATTGGGGTCAGACCTCATTACTGTTGTGGGAAACTTTTGGGCGGTTCCTGTTTTTTGGTTTGAAATTCGAAAAATCTTTATACAATCTTAATGCCATGGAAAAGGTATTTATACGTTTTTAAAACGGAAGTCTCTAAAATAAGGAGGAATCAAAAAGAAGGAGTAAAAAGAGAAATGTGGAGTATAAAACTGCGATACAGGAAACAATGGTCGTCGTTTGAAATTATCATTCTTGGATTTGCGGGGGTAATTCTGGCAGGAGCACTGCTTTTGATGCTTCCTGTGGCTTCGCGGGAAGGAAATGTAACGCCATTTACAGAAACACTGTTTACTGCAACATCAGCCGCCTGTGTGACAGGACTGGCAGTCAGAGATACAGGAAGCTACTGGTCCGTCTTTGGACAGAGCGTGATTTTGCTGCTCATTCAGATCGGCGGTCTTGGTGTGGTTACGATCGCTGTTTCGATTGCGATGCTTTCCGGGAGAAAAATTTCCCTGATGCAGCGAAGCACGATGCAGGATGCGATTTCTGCCCCGAAGGTGGGCGGAATTGTGCGCCTGACGCGTTTTATCCTCAAAGGAACCTTTGGAATTGAACTGTTGGGGGCGTTGTTTCTTCTGCCTGTTTTTTTACGGGATTACGGCGGAAAAGGAATCTGGATGGCGTTGTTTCATTCTGTATCCGCATTCTGCAATGCAGGATTTGATCTTCTTGGAAAAACGGATCATCTGTATCCGTCCCTGACTTCTTATGTGGGAAATCCACTGGTTAATCTTACGATTATGGGGCTGATTGTAATAGGTGGAATCGGATTTCTGACCTGGGATGATATCTATACAAAAAAATACCATTTTCGTCAGTACTGCATGCAAAGCAAGGTGATCCTGCTTACAAGTCTGTTTCTGATTTTTGTTCCGGCGGCTTTCTTTTTCTTCCGGGATTTCGCCGGAATGCCGGTCAAGGAGCGGACGCTCTGCGCATTGTTTCAGTCCGTGACAACAAGAACGGCCGGATTTAATACAGCAGATCTTTCCGGGATGACAGGTGCCTCCCAGGCGATCATGATTGTTCTGATGATGATTGGCGGAGCACCGGGATCAACGGCTGGCGGAATGAAAATTACCACATTTGCCGTGCTGACAGCTAATGCGTCTGCTACGTTCCGTCAGAGAGAGGACACACAGATGTTTGGACGCAGAGTGGGCCAGGAGGTATTAAAAAATGCATCTACGATTCTGATGATGTATCTTTTTCTGGTGCTGATGGGAGGAATGGTGATCAGTGTGGCAGAAAATCTGCCGATTTCTGAGTGTCTGTTTGAGACAGCATCTGCTGTTGGAACGGTTGGCCTGACGCTTGGAATTACGCCGCGGCTCGGTGTTCTTTCGAAAGGAATTCTGATTGCACTGATGTTTCTTGGAAGGGTTGGCGGTCTGACGCTTGTTTATGCTGCGATGCCGGGGAGAAAGAGCGCACATGCAAAAATGCCGCTGGAAAAAATAAATGTAGGATAAGAAGAGAGGAAGAGATGAGATGAAAAATATTTTACTGATTGGAGTAGGAAGATTTGGGAGACATATTGCCATGCATCTGAATCAGCTTGGACATCAGGTGATGGCGGTAGACCGAAATGAGGAACGGATCGATGCCGTGATGCCGTATGTGACAAATGCACAGATCGGTGACAGTGTCAATGCAGACTTTCTGCGATCCCTTGGTGTGGGAAATTATGATGTCTGTATTGTGACGATCGGAAGCAGCTTTCAGGATTCGCTGGAAACCGCATGTCTTTTAAAGGAGCTGGGCGCAAAATGGGTCGTGTCCCGGGCAGAACGGGATGTACAGGAAAAATTCCTGTTGCGGAACGGAGCGGATCAGGTTGTTTATCCGGAAAAACAGATGGCAAAATGGACAGCGATTCGTTACAGCTCGGATCATGTGTTTGACTATATTGAAATTGACAGTCAGTATGCGATTTTTGAGGTTGAAATCCCGGAGAACTGGATTGGAAAAAATGTCGGCCAGCTGGATATCCGGAAAAAATACGGTATTAATATTCTGGCAACAAGAAAATATGGAAAAACAGATGTTGCGGTGTCTCCGGAGACAGTTCTGGATGGCGATGCTACCATATTGGTTCTTGGTGAATATAAAGCGATCCAGAAATGTTTTCGAATCTGAAAGAGAGGTGATTTCTGTGTTAAGTGTAGGACTGCTCTTCGTTACCCTGGTCGGTTTTTTGTCTGGAGGCGTGCTCGTAGATCAGATAGAGACATTTTTCACGGAAAACAGAAGAGAGGAACCGGAAACGGGACAAAATTTCACGGAAAACAGAAAACAAGAACAGGGAACGGGAGAAAAAAAAGATTTCCTGACTATAGCTTTCTCTTCGTTTATGATCTACAATAGGAGGCGGGGTGAGACAGTTGGAAAAAGAAAAAACAAAAAAAAGAGCATATCCTGGTGTGTCTGTCCTCTTCGCCATCCAATGAAAAAATTATTCGGACTGCGGCGCAGATGGCACAGGCGTTTCAGCCGGCTTTACGGCATTGTATGTGCAGACAGCAGAAAAAACAGAAAAAACACCGGAGGATCTGGCAAGGCTGCAGAAGCATGTTCGTCTGGCAGAGCAGAGCGGGGCAGAAATTGTAACGACACACAGTGAGGATATTGCCCTGCAGATTGCAGAATACGCAAGAATTTCCGAGGTGACGCGGATTGTCATTGGAAAGAGCATGATGAAGCAGGGCTATTTCCATCAGCGAAGGGTGTGGACCGAGCGTCTGACGGATCTTGTGCCTGATCTGGAAATTCACATCATTCCAGACTCAGATGTGTACCGGAGATATCAGAAACGAAAAAAATTTCCGGAGTGGATGGAGCTGCTTCCTGGAAAGACTGATGCTTACGGTTCTGATTCTGGCTGCTGCGACCGGAATCGGAGAAATCTTTTTTCGGCTTGGTTTTACGGATGCCAATATTATTACGGTATATCTGTTTGGCGTCATGCTGACATCTATTCTGACCAGCGGTTATACCTGTAGTGTGGTCAGCTCTGTGGCAAGTGTTGTCCTGTTTAATTATTTTATGACAGAGCCAAGGCTTTCGTTGCATGCGTATGGTTCCGGCTATCCGGTGACTTTTGCGATCATGCTTGGCACTTCAATCCTGACCAGTACGCTTGCTTCAAAATTGAAAGAAAATGCAAAGCTTTCTGCACGAGATGCCTTTCGAACCAAGATTCTTTTTAATACCAGCCAGCTTCTGCAAAAGGCAGAGGATGCGTCGGAAATTTTTGATATTACGGCAACGCAGCTGATAAAGCTTCTGGGAAGAAATCTGGTTGTGGCGCCGGTAGAAAAAAAGAAAAACGGCATTGTGCAGGGAACTCTTTATAACGCCGAAACAGGAATAAAATCAGAAAAAGTTTTTAATGAGAAAGAACAGGAAATCCTGCAGTGGGTTCTGAAAAACCGGAAACGGGCGGGAGCTATGACAGAACGTTTTTCTGAAGAACCGTATCTGTACCTTTCCATCTATGCGGCACAGAACAGATATGGTGTGATCGGCATTTTCATCGGACAAAAGCCACTGGATGTGTTTGAGAACAGTATCCTGCTTTCTATTCTGGGAGAGTGCGCCATGGCACTGGATCGGGAACAAAGTGCGAGAGAAAAAGAAGAGGCGGCAGTCATGGCGAAAAATGAGCAGCTTCGGGTGAATCTGCTGCGGACGATTTCCCATGATCTGCGCACACCACTGACATCAATTCTCGGCAATGCAGACTCTTTGATCAGTAACTTTGACGCACTGGACGAAGGGATGCGGAAACAGATTTTTTCGGATATTTATGAGGATGCCGGATGGCTGATTGAACTGGTGGAAAATCTGCTTGCGCTTACGAAAATAGAAGATGGAAGTGTAAAACTGCAGTTATCCGATCAGGTGGTTGAGGATGTAGTACGTGAGGCGCTGCGCCATGTAGAACGGCGGAAAAACGAACATGAAATTACGGTGGACTGCGGGGAAGACATACTGCTCGCCCGCATGGATGCAAAGCTGATTGTACAGGTATTGGTAAACCTGATCAACAATGCAGTAAAATATACACAGGCAGGATCCAAGATCCGGATTACAGCCGGAAAAGAAGAAAAAAAACGTATGGATTGCGGTGGAGGATAATGGACCCGGCATTCCGGCGGAGTGCAGGGAGCATGTATTTGAAATGTTCTATTCCGGAAAAAATAAGGTGAGTGACAGCCGCAGAAGCCTTGGCCTTGGGCTGGCGCTGTGCCGTTCCATTGTAAATGCGCATGGCGGGGAACTGGTGCTTCGTGACTGCGCTCCGCACGGCTGTCATTTTCGTTTTACGCTGCCGCTCAGTGAGGTGAATTTAAATGAATAAGACATTGATACTGGTTGTGGAAGACGATACGCCGGTTCACAACCTGATTACGACAACACTGAAAACACACGATTATAAATAACCACATTGGGGTCAGACCCATTACTGTTTAGAAATTTTGTTCTTGTTTTGGCAATTCTGACACTGCAGACTGTGCTGAATGACAATATCAAAACGGCAGAAGATGTTGAAACTTATCTGGGTCTTAACACCCTGGTCGTTGTTCCGGATTTTGGAAGCAAAAAGAAATCCAGAAGACGAAGAAAAGACTGAATATAAACACAGAAAATTAAAAAGGAGCATCTCCGGTTTCGAACTTGAAACCTGGAGATGCTCCTTTTTCGTATGCTGCAGAATGAAAAATTATTCTCCCGCCACCGTCACATCCCGCAGCAGTACCGCACACGGCACCACGCGGTTGTTGAGCTGCTGTGTCTCTTTCGAGAAAGTCAGATTTTTCAGCACATCGTCATAACGGGCGGAAAGTGATCCGCTGGTTGTCGGATGGGAGGTGGTTCCGTCGCTCTCATACGCGAGCCGGATCTCACCGCCGCAGGTGCCGCTTACGGCATCCATATCAAACGCACTGAAATCGGTGATTTCTATATGCGGCATGCTGCGCAGCTCGTCGAGTGTTTTCGAACCGCCTTCAACTACCATGTTATTCATGGAAGTAGTATCCTTCATGCCGATATAATGGGCATGCTGAAGGCTGCCCCAGTAGGAGCGGCAGATGCCGTTTTCAAACAGAACGCGCTCGGCTACCGGCATACCGGTTTCGTCGTACGGCGCGTTTTTGGCAGAGCGTCGAGCGTCGGCACGAGGCGGATATTCAGCGGATCAGCATCCGCGCCGGTGATGGATTCACCGATTTTTGCTTTTGCAACGCCCATATACTGATAAGAAGCGTTGGTATGCATGGCAAAATACTGGAAGAAGCGGCCGACGCGTCTCCGCTTAAGAGAACATCGGCGTGCTCGTTCTGCCGGGTCGGAACAGCATTCAGACGCTGGCGGCCGGTGTGGAACATTCCGTGCACTTCGGCGATGATCTTCTCGGCAGATTTGTCGGAGAAGCGGAGATCCTTGTAGATCTCAATCTCATGATCATCCTTGCGGGAGTTTGTGACAACCTCGATCTCACAGTCAAAGCCGGAGAAGGTGACATCGACACCGCGGGAATTGCGGATGTGTGTCTGCTTCTGGTTGACGAAAATCTCATAAGAGTTTACGCGGGAATCCTCTTCCGATTTGATTTCCTGCATAGCCTGCACCAGTTTTACGAGTTTAGCGGTAAGATCGCGGGAAGCATCAGCCATGTCGGCGCTTGCCTGGGCATCCGATGGCTCTGCAACAGGGTACCATGGTTCTGCACAAACTGTGCGGCGAACAGCGCCTGGTCAATTTCCTGCTGCATTTCTTCGCGGGAAATGCCCTGGTGGATTTCTTTTTCTGCGCTTCCGCGGAATTTCCCATCCTCACTGTCGACAAAGACAGTCAGAAACGTGTGCGTTACTTTTTTCGCGCGGCTCATGTCGAGCTTCTGACCGATGAAAAATGCCTCGCGGGATTCGGTCTGCTCTTCGCGGATCAGAAAGTCGCTGGCTTTGCTTGTTTTTAATACATCGTATAATTCGTTCATCAGCCTAACCTCACTTTACATTTCAGATACGGGCCGCCATCGCTGACTTTGACCCATTCTTTGTGACCTTTTCCGCACATGCCGGAGCCGAAGAGCTCTTCTTTGCCGGAAACCATGGAGATGCTCTTTAAGAGATCCGGAACGTAGCCGGTCAGGGTGACAGGAGATACGACTTTTCCGGTCAGCTTACCGTCTTTGATCTCGCGGCCGAGTCCGACCATGCACTGGATGCCCCAGTGTTTCGGGTCTTCCATACCGGACTGAACGCTTTCGAGAAGATAGCCGTGCTCAATCGAAGCGATCATATCATCGAGTTTGTCTGTGCCTGCGGTGAAGTAGGTGTTGGTCATACGGGAGTAGACTTTGCGCTCGAAGCTCTCGCGTTTTCCGTTTCCGGTCGGCGTGGTGCCGAGGCGGAGTGCGCTTACGAGATCGCTGATGCCGGTAACGAGTGTACCGTGGTCGATGACTGTGGTGTCGGTGCCGAGCGTTCCCTCATCATCAAAAGATAACTGCTGACCTGCTGTGCGCCGACTGCTCCGTCGTGCATGGAGGAGAGCTGGGAGCAACAGGCTTGCCGATATACTCTTTGGCGAGTGCACGGTCTTTGACAAACATATCCATCTCGACACCGTGGCCGAATGCCTCGTGTGCAATCACGCCGGTGACATCCGGTGCGGTGATGACATCGTACATGCCAGGGGTGACCGGATCGGAGTGGAGCTTGTCGTACAGAACGGCGATGATTTCCTCAACAATCGCATCCATCTCATTTAAGATTTCCACGCCTTTCAGGCCGGAGCAGGAACGGTACGACATATTCTGTTTTCCGTTTTCTGTGCCGATTGCGGAAAGGGAGCCCTCCGAGAAAGCGTAGGACTGCATCAGATCCTTTTTGGAGGAGAGGAACAGCTTGTTGACACGGGCAAAGCTGACGGTACTCTGGAATTCCAGAATTCCTTCATGGGCAGCGCCGGCGTCGCAGAGCTTCCGAAGGTGGGAGAGAATCTCCTCTGCGGAGACGGTCTCCGGGTCAATCTCGATTTCGTTCTGCATCGTTTTGGTGATGGCTTCTTCCTGCACGAGAGGAGACTCCATCTGCGCAATGCCGAGTGCCTTTAATGCCTGAAATTCGGATTTCAGCGCGGAAGTAATTTCCTCCGCAAGATCTGCGGCATCGGTGAGGTTGTTGAAGGAATATTCGGTGTAGGAACCGTCCTGCCATGCACGGACAACGAAGCCGCGTTCACAGAAGTGATAATCGCCGACGGTGGTCTGATGCATGCTGACGCGGTAGGTCGTGCCTTTGACATCGGTGCAGAGCACGCTGACATAATCGAATTCGCGCTCGAGCAGACGGATCAGTTCCTGAATCTGTGGTTTGATTTCCACAAGATAGGATGACATTGGAACCTGCATAAGTCTGGTGTCCTTTCTGGAGCCTGCCGGAGTGTTCGATAGAGAACCTGCGCCGGGGCTCAAAATAATAGAATCCGGAAAAAATAGTTTCGAAAAAATCCCGAACATAGTTTCATTATAGAAGTGGGAAATGGAAAAAGCAATAAAAAAAGGTTGACAAAATGAATTTTGATGATATACTTTGAATATCAAAACATTTGAAAAGAAAAATGTTTGAGAATGAAATAAGCAAGAGGACAGTAAGGTGAAAAACGGCAGAATTGCGGGAACGGTTCTTACGTACCGGAGACGATATGGAAAAATGAAGATCTGGAAAAGATGGTGGAGACGAGCGATGCCTGGATCCGGGAGCGGACAGGAATCGGTGCGCGCCACATAGCCGGGGAGGAGACGGTTGCCCAAATGGCAGTAAAGGCGGCGAGAAGAGCGCTGGAAAATGCCGGGATCTGTTCGACAGAACTGGATCTGATTCTCGTCGGAACCTCCTCGTCGGAGAGCATCTTTCCGAATACCGCCTGTCTTGTGCAGGATGAGATCGGAGCTTTCCGTGCCGCCTGTCTCGATGTCAGCGCCGCCTGCACCGGATTTCTTGCGGTGTATGAGCTGGGCCAGATGTATATCCGGAGCGGCAAGGCAAAAAACGTGCTGCTGATCGGCGCGGATGCCTGAGCCGCCTGGTGGACTGGAGTGACCGCGGAACCTGCATTTTGTTCGGGGACGGCGCGGGAGCCGTTGTGCTGACGGCGGAGGAGCAGGAGACAAAAGCGTGCGAAAAGATCCATTCCGATGGAGAAAAAGGCGTGTCGCTGACCTGCGAAAAGGGAACGTATCTGCAGATGGACGGCCGTGCCGTGTTCCAGTTTGCCTTATCCCGCGTGCCGGAAGTCATCCGCGAGGTGCTCGCGGAAGCCGAGGTGCCGGTCGAGGAGATTGATGCGTTTATCCTTCATCAGGCAAACAGCCGCATCATCGACGGCGTGGCAAAACGACTGAAGGCGCCGAAAGAAAAATTTCCGCGGAATATCGAAGCATACGGCAATACGTGTGCGGCGAGCATTCCGATTCTGCTGGATGAGTGGAACCGGTCCGGCAGAGCCCAAAAAGGACAGAGAATCGTTCTCTCCGGTTTCGGAGCAGGACTGATCTGGGGCGCGGCGTACCTGGAATGGTAAGAAACGCCCATATAAAATAAGAAGAATAAGAAAAAAAGTGAGGACAAAAACATGTTAGAAAAAGTAAAAGAAACCGTAGCAGAAGCACTGGGAGCAGACATCGATACTATCACAGCGGAGACTTCCTTCAAAGAGGATCTCGGAGCAGATTCCCTGGATCTGTTTGAAATGGTCATGTCCCTCGAGGACACCTGCGGCGTGGAAATCCCGACCGAGGATCTGGAAACGATGGTAACTGTCGGTGATGTTGCAGAGTATCTGGAGCAGCACAAAAACTAAGAAAGATCGGGAAGCAGGAGGAAGCGATTCATGATCACAGAAGTGACAAAATTACTCGGGATTCAGTATCCAGTCATTCAGGGCGGCATGGCCTGGGTGGCGGAGCATCATCTGGCAGCGGCAGTTTCCGAGGCCGGCGGCCTTGGCCTCATCGGAGCATCGGCGGCACCGGCAGAGTGGGTTCGGAATGAAATCCGCGAAGCAAAAAAACTGACGGACAAACCGTTCGGCGTCAACATCATGCTGATGAGTCCGTATGCGGATGAGGTGGCAAAAGTGGTTGCCGAGGAAGGCGTAAAAGTCGTTACGACGGGCGCAGGAAATCCGGAGAAATATATGGAACTGTGGAAAAACGCTGGTATCCGCGTCATCCCGGTGGTCGCTTCCGTGGCTCTTGCAAGACGAATGGAGCGCGCAGGCGCAGATGCCGTTGTGGCAGAAGGATGTGAGTCCGGCGGCCATATCGGCGAGACGACAACGATGGCACTCGTTCCGCAGGTGGCAGATGCCGTAAAAATTCCAGTCATTGCGGCCGGTGGAATTGCGGACGGACGCGGCATGGCAGCAGCCTTTATGCTGGGTGCCGAGGCGGTTCAGATGGGAACGCGTTTTGTCGCTTCGAAAGAGGCCGTTGTGCATGAAAATTACAAGCAGCTGGTGATCAAGGCGAAAGATATTGATACCCGCGTGACAGGCCGCACAACCGGTCATCCGGTGCGGGCGATCCGAAATGAGATGACACGCCATTATCTGGAACTGGAAAAAGAGGGAGCTCCGTTCGAAGAGCTGGAAAAACTGACGCTCGGCGGTCTTCGAAGAGCCGTTGTGGACGGCGATGTCAAAACCGGAAGCGTGATGTCCGGTCAGATTGCAGGTATGGTAAAAGACGAGAAAAGCTGCAAAGAAATCATAGAGCAGATGATGAATGAGATGGAAGAACTTCTGAAAGGAGCACCGGCGCGGTTATGAGTAAAACAGCATTTATGTTTCCGGGACAGGGTTCCCAGTGTGTCGGCATGGGCGCGGATTTTTATGAAGCATGTCCGAAAGCGAGAACCGTCTACGATATGGCATCCGAGCTGATCGGGATTGATATGAAAAAACTCTGTTTTGAGGAAAATGAACATCTGGATCAGACAGAGTTTACCCAGATTGCACTGCTGACAACCGGAATGGCGATGGAGCAGTCCATCCGGCGTGCGGCCTTACGCCGGATGTGACAGCGGGCCTCAGCTTGGCGAGTACAACGCGATTGTGTCCGCCGGCGGTATGGAAATGGCGGATGCGATGAAGGTCGTCCGCAGAAGAGGCATCCTGATGGAGGAGGCCGTTCCGGCAGGCGAGGGCGCGATGGCGGCGGTGCTCGGCATGGAAGATGCAAAAATCGAAGAGATTTTGAGCGGGATTTCCGCGCCTACATTGCCAATTACAACTGCCCGGGTCAGATTGTCATCACTGGATATGAGGCGGCAGTGGCAGAGGCTTCGGAAAAGTTAAAAGAAGCAGGCGCAAAGCGGGTACTTCCGCTGAACGTAAGCGGCCCGTTCCATTCCCCGATGATGGAAGCTGCGTCCCAGGGGCTGACCGAAGCGCTCGAGGCGTCGGTTTTATGGAGTTGAAGATTCCGTATGTGACGAATGTAACCGGCCAGTATGTGCGTGATACTGCACTGACGCGCGGCCTTCTGATCCAGCAGGTGGCATCCGGTGTGCGGTGGCAGCAGAGCATCGAGGCAATGATTGCGGACGGCGTTGATACCTTCGTGGAGATCGGACCGGGAAGAACACTGACCGGCTTTTTAAGAAAAATCAACCGGGATGTAAAAGGTTACAATATCCGCACCTATGAGGAAATGCATCAGGTGTGCGAAACTTTATTATAGATAGTGGATTATGCAGCAGGAGAATGAGATGTTAAGTGGAAAAACAGCAGTAGTAACGGGCGCATCCCGCGGAATCGGGCGTGCGATTGCAGAAAAACTGGCGGCGGAGGGAGCCTTTGTTGTCATCAATTACAATGGTTCGAAAGAGGCGGCCGAAACCGTGCTTGCGGGAATCCGCGCGGCAGGAGGAGACGGCTGTGTGATGCAGTGCAATGTATCGGATTTTGCGGCGTGTGAAGCGTGGATGAAGGAAATTCTTGCTTTGTATGGGAAAATCGATATTCTGGTCAACAACGCGGGCATCACAAAGGACGGCCTTCTGATGGGCATGTCGGAGGAAGCCTTCGATCGTGTCATTGAGACAAACCTCAAGGGAACGTTCAACTGCATCCGCTTTGCGGCACGGCCGATGATCCGTCAGAAGAGCGGCTGCATCATCAACATGGCTTCTGTGGTCGGCGTGGCAGGAAACGCAGGACAGGCAAATTATGCGGCATCGAAAGCAGGTGTGATCGGCCTGACGAAAACAGCGGCACGGGAACTGGCATCCCGCGGCATCCGCGTCAATGCGATTGCGCCGGGCTTTATTGAGACCGATATGACGGAGGTTCTTTCGGATAAAGTGAAAGAAGCATCCGTATCCCAGATTCCGCTCGGCCATTTCGGAAAGCCGGAGGATGTGGCAAACCTGGCTGCATTTCTGGCATCTGAAGCGGCAGCTTACATCACCGGACAGGTGATTCACTGCGACGGCGGCATGGTGATCTAAGAAAAGGAGAGTTGGAATGAAGAGAAGAGTAGTCATCACAGGGCTGGGTGCGGTAACCCCGATTGGAAATACCGTGGAGGAATTCTGGAACGGCGTCCGCAAGGGAGCCTGCGGAATCGGAACGATTACGAAATTTGATACAGCAGAATATAAAGTACATCTGGCAGGCGAGGTCAAAGGCTTCGTGGCAAAAGAACGCATGGATTTCAAGGCGGCAAGACGAATGGGAACTTTCTCCCAGTATGCCGTTGCGGCAGCAAAAGAAGCGTTTGCAGATGCCGGCATTTCCATGGAGAATGAAGATCCGTTCCGCGTCGGCGTTCTGGTGGGCTCCGGCGTCGGTGATCTGAATGCATGCGAGCAGCGAAAGCCAAAATTGATGCCGGAAATCAGTCCCGCGTCAACCCGTTTACCGTTCCGGTGATGATTGCGAACATGGCGGCGGGAAATGTTGCGATTGCACTCGGCGCGAAAGGAAAATGTACCAGCGTGGTAACGGCGTGTGCGACAGGAACGCACTGCATTGGCGATGCCTTCCGCGCAATTCAGTACAACGACGCGGACATCTGCGTGGCAGGTGGTGCGGAGAGTGCAATTACGCCGGTCGGCGTGGCAGGCTTTTCGGCACTGACCGCACTTTCCGAGTCGGAAGATCCGCTGCGGGCTTCGATTCCATTTGATAAAGACCGGAACGGTTTCGTCATGGGCGAGGGCGCCGGCATTCTCGTACTTGAGGAGCTGGAGCACGCGAAACAGCGCGGCGCGAAGATCTATGCAGAGGTAGTCGGATACGGCGCAACCTGCGATGCGTACCACATTACTTCTCCATTGGAAGATGGAAGCGGTGCGGCACGTGCGATGGAGCTTGCGATGGAAGAAGCGGGAGTAAAACCGGAAGAAGTTACTTATATTAATGCACACGGAACGTCTACACATCACAACGATCTGTTTGAAACGCGTGCGATCCGGAAAGCCTTCGGTGATGCGGCAGACCATGTGCTGGTCAACTCGACGAAATCGATGGTCGGTCATCTGCTCGGCGCGGCAGGCGGTGTGGAAGCTGTTGTCTGTGCGAAATCCATTCAGGACGGCTTCGTGCATCAGACGGTTGGAACAAAGGAAGCAGATGCGGAATGCGATCTGAATTACTGCATCGGCGCTCCGGTGGAAACCGATGTGAAACTGGCAATGAGCAATTCCCTTGGTTTTGGCGGCCACAATGCGGTGCTGCTGTTTCAGAAATATGAATAAAGCGGCATCGTGTTCCGGTGCAGAAAGGAAAATAAGATGGAATTAGATCAGATTTTACAGTTGATTGATAAAGTTTCGGATTCTTGCTGACCGCGTTTGATTACGAGGCTGATGGGATCAAGATTGCCATGGAGCATGGAAAAGCAGCTCCGGTGCAGGTGCAGATGAGCGGGGTTCCATCCGGTGCCGGTCTGCAGATGGCAGAGATGATGGGCGGAGCAAATGGCGTGACAGCGAAAGAAGCAGCCATGCCGGAGAGAAAAGAAACGGCAGGAAAAAATACAACGGCTGAGGAGCACAGTGAAGCAGAAGAAGGCGTTTTTGTGACATCCCCGCTGGTCGGAACGTTTTATACAGCTCCGGCAGAGGATGCCGAGCCGTTTGTGAAGGTCGGCGACACCGTGAAAAAGGGACAGGTTGTAGCGATTGTGGAGGCCATGAAGCTGATGAATGAGATCGAGAGTGAAGTGGACGGCGTGATTGCGGAGGTTCTGGTGAAAAACGGCGAGATGGTTGATTACGGAAAACCGCTGTTCCGGGTGAAAGCGTAAAGCCGGGACGAGAAAGGAAGCAGCGAATGAACAGTTTGACAACGAAACAGATTCAGGAGATTATTCCACACAGACATCCGTTTCTGCTGGTGGATTACATAGAAGATTTTGAGCCGGGCAAATTCGGCATTGGGTATAAATGTGTGACGTACCGCGAGGATTTTTTTGCGGGCCATTTTCCGCAGGAGCCGGTGATGCCGGGCGTGCTGATTATCGAGGCGCTGGCGCAGGTCGGTGCGGTTGCGATTCTTTCTCTTGACGAGAATAAGGGAAAAATTGCATTTTTCGGCGGCATCAACAAGTGCCGCTTTAAGGGAAAAGTGAAACCGGGAGACAAGCTTCGTCTGGAGACGAAAATTATCCGCCACAAGGGACCGATGGGTGTCGGGGAAGCGGTTGCTTCGGTCGACGGCAAGGTGGTCGCGCAGGCGGAACTGACCTTTATGGTGGGGGCAGCACAATGATTCGAAAAGTTTTGATTGCAAACCGTGGGGAGATCGCGGTCCGGATTATCCGGGCATGCCGTGAGATGGGAATTCTCACGGTTGCTGTTTATTCGGAGGCGGACCGGGAGGCACTGCATGCGCAGCTCGCGGATGAGGCGGTGTGCATCGGGCCGGCGCCGTCGAAGGACAGTTATTTAAATATGGAACGTATTTTGAGTGCGGCGCTTGTGACGGGGGCGGATGCGATTCATCCGGGATTTGGATTCCTGTCGGAGAACAGCACGTTTGCGCGGAGATGCCAGGAGTGCCACATTACGTGGATTGGTCCATCTCCTGAGGTGATGGATCGGCTGGGTAATAAGTCTGAGGCGCGAAATACGATGCAGGCAGCCGGTGTGCCGGTGATTCCGGGGACGAAGGAACCTGTTTTTGACTGGGAGACGGGTCTTTCTGAGGCCGACCGGATTGGTTTTCCGGTGATGATTAAGGCGGCGCTTGGAGGCGGCGGCAAGGGTATGCGCATGGCGGAGACGCGCGGGGAGTTCCAGAGTGCGTTTCAGACGGCGCAGAAGGAGGCTAAAAGTTCGTTTGCGGACGAGACGATGTATGTGGAGCGGCTGATTCGTCATCCGCGTCATGTGGAGTTTCAGATTATGGCGGACTCGTTCGGGAATGTGATTCATCTTGGGGAGCGGGACTGCTCGATTCAGAGGAATCATCAGAAGATGATTGAGGAGTCGCCTTGTGTGGCGATTGATGACACGCTGCGGGAGCGGATGGGCTCGGCGGCGGTCCGGGCGGCGAAGGCGGCGCATTATGTGAATGCGGGGACGATAGAGTTTCTGCTGGAGCCGGACGGGAATTTTTATTTTATGGAGATGAATACGCGGATTCAGGTGGAGCATCCGGTGACGGAGTGGGTCACGGGGGTGGATCTGATTCAGGAGCAGCTTCGGGTGGCTTCGGGGATGCCGCTGTCGGTGACGCAGGGGGAGGTCCGGCTTTCGGGGCATGCGATTGAGTGCAGGATTAATGCGGAGAATCCGGCGAAGAATTTCAGGCCTTGTCCGGGGAAGATTACGGAGATGCATCTGCCTGGTGGATTTGGAGTACGGGTGGATACGGCGGCGTATGACGGGTATGTGATTCCGGCGTTTTATGATTCGATGCTGGCGAAACTGATTGTGCATGGGAGGACGCGTGAGGAGGCGATTGCGCGGATGAGGAGTGCGCTGGGGGAAGTCGTCATCGAGGGAGTCGACACTAACGTTGATTATTTGTATTCTATTTTAAATGAAGAGGAGTATCTGGCCGGGAGGGCGGATATTGAGTTTGTGGAGCGGTTGACGGAGAGATTGTAAGAGACGGACGCCGCCCGGCAGTACAGCAGAGGGGGACGGCGCGGTTTCAGAGGAAAGAAACACTAAGGCCTCCAGCATTTGCTAAAACCATTTTCAAAAATCCAAAACTCGCTGTCACTCAGACAGTTGGATTTGAAAATAACGCAAATTCTGGAAGCCTAAGTGTTTCTATAGCAATCCCCGAAAATAATGCAAAAAATTCAGCACCGCAGAGCGTGAATTACTGCGTCACAGATTTTCGTCGTACCCCGGTACGCCTTCAAATCTGTTCCTTGCAATTCGCGCTCTGCAACACTGCCTTTTTTGCATTATTTCGGGTCTTGCTATAGTTCCTCCTGCAAATGCGCCGTCCCCCTCTGCTGTACTGCCGGGCGGCTGAGATCAGACACACGACTGGGAGAGTGTGGTCAGCGACACCGCGGGGCGGTGCGGCTGGGATGACAGGAGTGAGCGGTGAAGAGAGAATGAATGCCTCGATGGGTGAGGTGTGTGGTTGGAAGATTGTTATGGTGACAATAGAGTGAAAGTGTTATGACGTAAGGAGTGATGGTGGTATGATGCTGGGTAAGTATTTTAAGAAGACGGTGTTTCGGAAGGAGCACACGGCGGATGGGGTGGTGCCGGAGGCGCGCAGGGGATTTTGAAGAAGTGTAATGCTTGTAAGGGAGCTATTTTTACGGAGGATGTGAAGAGGAATCTTTATATTTGTCCGAAGTGTGGGAATTATTTTCGGGTGCATGCGTATCGGAGGATTGAGTTTCTTCTGGATGATGGGAGTTTTGAGGAATGGGATCAGGGGATGACGGCGGGGAATCCGCTGGGGTTTCCGGGGTATGAAGAGAAGGTGAGGGCTCTGCAGGAGAGAACAGGACTTACGGAGGCTGTTGTGACTGGTAAGGGACGGATCAACGGGATGGAGACGGTGATCGGGGTCTGTGATGGCAGGTTTATGATGGCCAGTATGGGTGAGGCTGTTGGGGAGAAGATTACGCGGGCGGTGGAGAGGCGACGAAGCTCTCGCTGCCGGTGATTTTGTTGCGTGCTCGGGAGGGGCGCGGATGCAGGAGGGGATTGTTTCTCTGATGCAGATGGCGAAGACGTCGGCGGCGCTGAAAAGACACAGTGATGCGGGGCTTTTGTATGTGAGTGTGCTGACGGATCCGACGACGGGCGGCGTGACGGCGAGCTGGGCGATGCTGGGGGACATTATTCTGGCGGAGCCGCATGCGCTGATCGGGTTTGCGGGACCGAGGGTTATTGAGCAGACAATAGGACAGAAACTGCCGAAAGGGTTCCAGCGGGCGGAGTTTCTGGTGGAGCATGGGTTTGTGGATCGGATTCTGCCAAGAGAAGAGGCGAAAGAGGTGCTGTCGGAGATTCTGCGGATGCATGGGAAAGATATCGAAGTTTCCTCGGAAGTGCTGACTTTGGGGGATGGAGACGTGAAGCGGTCTTTGGCAGCACCAGAAACGGGAGAGAAAACATCGGCTTGGGACTGTGTGCAGAAAGCGCGGAAAAAGGACCGACCGGCGGGAGAAGATTATATTCGGGAGCTGTTTCCTGATTTTATTGAGTTTCATGGTGATCGACTGTATGGCGATGATGCGGCGATCATCGGCGGTATTGCATCGTTTGACGGCACACCGGTCACGGTCATCGCCGAGGCGAAAGGCGCGGATACGAAAGAAAACATCCGCCGCAATTTCGGCATGCCGTCCCCGGAGGGCTACCGCAAAGCCCTGCGTCTGATGAAACAGGCCGAAAAATTCCACAGGCCTGTTATCTGTCTCGTAGACACCCCAGGCGCCTTCTGCGGAATGGAAGCCGAAGAACGCGGCCAGGGCGAGGCGATTGCGCGGAACCTGTATGAAATGTCAGCGTTAAAAACGCCGGTTCTTTCTATTGTCATTTCAGAAGGCGGCAGCGGCGGTGCACTGGCACTCGCCGTGGCGGATGAAGTGTGGATGATGCAGAATGCCATCTACTCCATCCTGTCGCCGGAGGGATTTGCAAGCATCCTGTGGAAAGACGGCAAACGCGCGCCGGAGGCCGCCGAGGTGATGAAGCTGACGGCGGGGGATTTGAAGGAACTGGGAATTGTAGAAGAGATTGTGGAAGAGCCGGGGGAGTTTACGGTGGACACAATGCCAGTGGTGTGTGAAGAATTGAGAGGCAAAATTCTGAGATTCCTGGAAAAGTATGAGAAGATGGATGGGGAAGAACTGGTAGAGGAGAGGTATCGGAGATTTCGGGATATGTGAAAAGAAGATTTTGACATATTCTGAAATGCATGATATTATGATATTGAAAAGAGTGCTACCGATAGACGGTTAGTCCATATTTATTGGTTTATGTAAAAATAGTCGCCAAAGTTTGCAGGACTGGGCGGCTATTTTTGTGATTTCGCAGTATCTTTGCCGAAGTTGTATCCAAGGCTAAAGCAGGTTAAGCCGAAACTTACAACTGCTATGAAGTCGATAATACTCATGCTTAGCCCTCATTTCCAAGGAATTCCCATATAAAGGGTTTCTATGTAATCGGAGAGTCACAGTCCCTCCGTAGAAGGACTAACCGCCTACCGTTATGGCAGCACCCGTATATTGAGTATAACATCAATGGATTGACGGATGAACTGAAGGCGTAGCGTCGCCCTCCGTGAGGGCGTGAGTTGAAATGATGCGTCCCCACACAACCGGCCCGATTCCTTTGTAGCCCTCCGTGAGTTGAATCTTCAAACATTGGCGGAATTATTTAGAGTATGATGTATCACACTTCGTGAGTTGAAATAACAGCAGTTATTCTGCAAGCAGAGGAGCGTTCTCTCAGGAGTGAAATGTGTTTGACATGAAAGTTAAATAATGTTAATCTATAACTAGCGTAAGCGACAACTAACCGCTCATGTATTCGCAAGAACCATGAGCGGCTATTTTTCTATTTTAATATTCGGTGAGAAGGAGGAAAATTGTGAAGAGTCCATTTAAAATATTTTGGATCGTACTCGGCTTTCTGTGCCTGGGATTTGGCACCATCGGCATTGTGCTTCCGATTCTGCCGACAGTTCCATTCTATATGGCGACCCTGTTCTGCTTTGCGAAAAGTTCGGAACGGCTGCACAGCTGGTTTATTGGAACTCAATTATATAAGAAGCATCTCGACAGCTTCGTACAGCATCGGGCGATGACGGTAGGAACGAAATGTAAAATCATCGGGATGGTAACGGTTGTGATGGCGATCGGCTTTTTTGCTATGAAGAATGTGCCGATCGGAAGAATCTGTATTGCTGTGGTATGGATGTGCCATATTTTGTATTTCTTCCTGCGGGTCAAAACCGTAAAAATAGAAGATCATATCCTAGGAGAAACAAAATGAACAAAGTAGAAAAAAAGCGGCAGAAAGAACAGTACGTCGTGGAAGAGATGATCCGCCTGTACTGCCGGAAGAACCATGGAAAAGAGGGGCATGCATCCGGCGGAATGTGTCCGGAATGTCAGAAATTAGCGGACTATGCAAAACAGCGGAGCCAGAAATGTCCCTTCATGGAACAGAAAACATTCTGCGCAAACTGCAAAGTACACTGCTACAAGCCGGAAATGCGGGAAAAGATCCGCGCCGTTATGCGGTTTTCGGGGCCGAGGATGCTGCTGTATCATCCGATTTTAGCTATCTGGCATTTAATCTGCAGCATGAGAGAGAAGCGAAAAGCAAAAGCATAAAAGAGAGGTACTTATGATTAAAACAAGACTGGTGGGGCTGCTGTCCCACGCGAAAAAGTATATCGTGTACACGATTCTGTGGCAGTGGGCGGCGCTTCTGTCGCAGGTGATCGCGGTATTTACGGTCGCCGATCTGCTGGAACGGGTCGTGTATGGTGCGGTAACGGCAGCGGCTGTGAAACGGACGATTTTTACACTGGCAATTGTTGTTGTGATCCGCTTTTTCTGCGAGCGGATGGGCGCGCGGTCGTCGTATCTTGCGTGTGTGGATGTGAAACGGATTCTGCGTGAGAAAATTTATGAGAAAATGCTGAAACTGGGGGCATCCTACAGCGAACAGGTATCATCCTCGGAGGTCGTACAGGTATCCACGGAAGGCGTGGAGCAGCTCGAAACCTATTTTGGAAAGTATCTTCCGCAGCTGTTCTACAGCCTGATTGCGCCGCTCACCTTGTTTGTGATCCTCTGCCGGGTGAGCATGAAAGCGAGCGTGATTCTTCTGATCTGTGTGCCGCTGATCCCGATTTCGATTGTGGTTGTGCAGAAGATTGCGAAGAAGCTTCTGAACAAATATTGGAGTATTTACACAGGGCTCGGCGATTCGTTCCTTGAAAATCTGCAGGGTCTGACGACCTTAAAAATCTATCAGGCCGATCAGCAGAAAGCCGACGAGATGGATGTGGAATCCCAGAACTTCCGCCGGATCACGATGAAAGTTCTGACGATGCAGCTCAACTCAACGAGCGTGATGGACATCGTAGCATACGGCGCGCGGCGGTTGGCATGGCGGTGGCGGTATCGGAATTTCTGAAAGGAAACCTCACCGTGTCCGGCACGCTCTGCATTGTGCTGCTGGCGAGCGAGTTTTTCCTGCCGCTTCGTCTGCTCGGATCATTCTTCCACATCGCGATGAACGGCATGGCGGCGAGTGACAAGATTTTCAAAATCCTCGATCTGCCGGAGCCGCAGACGGGAGAGCGGACGCTGCCGGACGGACCGCTGGATGTCGTGTTGGAGGATGTACATTTTTCCTATGAAGAGGACCGGGAAATCTTAAAAGGCATTGACCTTACACTCCCGGCGGGCAGTTTTGTATCACTGGTCGGCGAATCCGGCTGCGGAAAGAGTACGATCGCGGGTATCCTTGCGGCAAAGAACCGTGGATATACAGGGCGCATCACCCTGGGCGGTGTGCCGCTCTCGGAAGTCGCTGAGACGGATCTGATGAAGCACGTTGTTCTGGTCCGCCACAATAGTTACTTATTTAAAGGAAACGTAGAAGAGAACCTGCGCATGGCGAAACCGGATGCGACGAAGGAGGAGATGGAGGCGGTTCTGCAGAAAGTCAATCTGCTGGGATTCTTACAGACACAGAACGGACTGCAGACAGAGCTTCTCGAAAAAGCAGGAAACCTCTCCGGCGGCCAGTGCCAGCGTCTTGTGATTGCGCGGGCGCTGCTTCGGAGCGACAGTGCGGTGTATATCTTTGATGAAGCCGCATCGAATATTGATGTCGAGAGTGAAGAGATGATCATGAATGTGATTCATGAACTCGCAAAGACGAAAACGGTATTGCTGATTTCCCACCGCCTTGCGAACGTCGTACAGTCAGATCAGATTTATTTCCTGAAAAACGGTACCATCTGCGAGCGTGGAACGCATGCGGAACTGATGGAACAGAACGGCGCATACCGGCATCTGTACGACAGCCAGATGGTACTGGAAAACTATGGAAAGCAGGGGAATGCATGATGCACGAGAAGAAAAATACAGCAAAACGCAGAAGCGCCCTCCGGATTATGGGAAGCCTGATCGGGCTGGTGAAGCCATTGCTTCATATTATGATGGCGGCAATTATTCTTGGAACAATGGGATATTTATGTGCGATCTTCCTGACGATTCTGGCAGGACAGGTCATCGTGCATGGCTTACTGACGGGCGCGGCAGGGACGAGCCTTTCGGTGCAAAACATGTGGCTTGTACATACCCCGGTAAAAACGATACTCACGGTGATGATCGTGATCGCGGTGCTGCGCGGCATTCTGCATTATGCGGAGCAGTACTGCAACCACTTTATTGCTTTTAAACTGCTGGCGATCATCCGCCATAAAGTGTTTGCAGCTTTGCGGAAGCTCTGCCCGGCGAAGCTGGAAGGACGGGACAAAGGAAATCTGATTTCGATTATCACAACCGATATCGAACTTCTGGAAGTATTCTATGCGCATACGATTTCCCCGATTGCGATTGCAGCATTAACTTCTTTGATTATGGTATGCTTCATTGGAAGATACCATGTTCTGGCAGGGCTGCTTGCACTTGCGGCGTATCTGACGGTCGCGTTGTGATCCCGATGTGGAACGGAAAGCGCGGAAGCCAGAAAGGAATGGAGTTCCGGACAGGCTTTGGCGAGCTGAACAGCTTCGTGCTGGATTCCCTGCGTGGCCTCGACGAGACGATTCAGTACGGACAGGCGAAAACGGAAAGAGCAGATGTCAGGGCGGTCGAAAGAACTGACTTCTGTGCAGGAAAACTTAAGCCGCATGGAAGGCTCCCAGCGGTCTGTCACCAACATGGTGATTCTTCTGGCATCGTTCGGCATGCTGGCACTGACGATCTATCTTTACACGAAAGGCGGGATCGGATTTGAGGGAGTCCTGACCTGCACAATCGCGATGATGGGTTCCTTCGGCCCGGTCGTGGCGCTGTCCAGCCTGTCGAATAACCTGAATCAGACGCTGGCAAGCGGCGAGCGTGTGCTTTCCCTTCTCGAGGAAGCGCCGCTGGTGGAAGAAATTCCGGGAGATGCGGCATCCGGCGGTGACCACGCATTTGCAGGAGCCGAGGCGCAGAATGTAACGTTTGCCTACGAAGACGAGACGATTCTGGATCAGTATTCGCTGAAACTGGAACCGGGAAAAATCACCGGCATCCACGGCGCGAGCGGTTCCGGAAAATCGACGATCTTAAAACTTCTGATGCGCTTCTGGGATGTCCAGACGGGGCGCGTTTCCGTGGACGGAGCCGATGTCCGCGAAATCCCGACGAAGTATCTGCGCGATATGGAAAGCTATGTGACGCAGGAGACACATCTGTTCCACGATTCGATTGCGAACAACATCGCTATTGCAAAACCCGGCGCGACGCGGGAAGAAATTATGGAGGCGGCGAAGAAGGCGTCCATACATGATTTCATCATGACACTGCCAAACGGCTACGACACCGAAGTCGGAGAACTCGGCGATACGCTGTCCGGCGGAGAAAAACAGCGGATCGGTATCGCGCGGGCATTCCTGCATGACGCATCCATGATCCTGCTGGACGAGCCGACATCGAATCTTGATTCCTTAAATGAAGGAATTATTCTGAAATCCCTGAAAGAATCGGCAGAAGAGAAAACCATTGTGCTCGTATCGCACAGAGTGTCCACGATGAACGTCGCGGATGTGGTATATGAAATGGAAAATGGCCGGATTTCCTGATTTTACAGCACTTGACAGAGAAAAGACGATGTGCTACACTAACAGTCGTTAAAGAAAAAACAATTAAATATCGATGTGTAAGGTGTCGGACATGCGTGTCCGGTGAAAAGGGAAGCAGGTGTGAATCCTGCACGAACTCGTCACCGTATTTTGCAAGCAGGGGAATGATCCACTGGGAAACCGGGAAGGAGACCGATGCGCTGGAGTCAAATCCTGAAGCAATGAGCCGGGAGACCTGCCTTTCGCAGTACAGGAACGTTACGTTCGTGCCACGAGGAACTGGCAGTACAAAACAGGAAAGCGGACATTTGCCCCACAGCGGGTGAGATGGTTTTCTTTGTGATGAAATACTGGAAGCCCCTCGTTGAAAAACGAAAGGGCTTCTTTCTATTTACGCGGGCAACGAGCCAAAGTCCGTGCTTGCACGAGACCTTAGCGACTGCCGCGATAACTTGAGAAACTCGCGGAGCGTGTTTCTCATAGTTTGAAATGTAAAACGTCCCCGATATTGGTTGTTGCAAAGATACCAGCAAATGGGAGGAAAACAAAAATGAAAAAGAAACTTGTAGTCGCTTTAATTTCAGCAGCTATGGTAACATCTATGCTCGGCGCATGCGGAAGCAGCAACGCATCCAGCAGCAGCGCAAGCAGCACAGCAACAAGCAGCGTAAGTGCATCTTCCGCATCTGAGGAAGACACCACAGCAGCAAGCAGCAGCGTAAGCGCATCTTCTGCATCTGAAGAGGTATCCGCAGATGCAGACCAGGAGGCAGCAGATAAAGTGGCAGCTTTGATTGACGCAATTTATGTACAGGAAAGAAATGATAACACCGACGAGCAGTGCAAAGAAGCAAAAGAGGCATGGGATGCCCTGACAGACGCACAGAAAGAACTCGTAGAAGGTGAGAACGCAGATCCGGATTACTTCGGAAGAGACACAGGGGATGCTTCCAAGGATGATCCGTTAAACGGAGACGAGATCGGCGAGAATGAGCTTCTGGTTGTAAGCTTTGGTACTTCCTTCAACGACAGCCGTGCTGAGGATATCGGAGGCGTTGAGAAAGCTCTGCAGGCTGCATATCCGGACTGGTCCGTAAGACGTGCCTTCACTGCACAGATCATCATCAACCATGTACAGGCCCGCGATGACGAGAAGATCGACAACGTAGATCAGGCACTGGAAAGAGCTGTAAGCAATGGCGTGAAAAAACTGATTATTCAGCCGACTCATCTGATGCACGGCGCAGAGTACGACGAGCTGAAAGAAGCAGTAGATAGCTATAAAGATAAATTTGAGTCCGTAACCATCGCAGAGCCGCTGCTTGGCGAGGTTGGAAGTGACGCTACCGTAATCAACGAGGACAAACAGGCCGTTGCAGAAGCAATCACGGCACAGGCAGTAAAATCTGCAAATTATGACAGTCTGGATGCAGCAGCAGAGGACGGCACTGCTTTCGTATTTATGGGACATGGTACTTCCCACAATGCAAAAGTAACTTACAGCCAGATGCAGACACAGATGGATACTCTTGGATACAAAAACGTATTCATCGGAACCGTTGAGGGCGAGCCGGAAGAGACCGCCTGCGAGAATGTGATCGAGGCAGTAAAAGCAGCCGGATACAAGAAGTAATTCTTCGTCCGCTGATGGTTGTTGCAGGTGACCACGCAAACAACGATATGGCAGGCGAGGATGAGGATTCCTGGAAGAGCCAGTTTGAGGCATCCGGTGCATTCGATGAGATCAACACTCAGATCGAAGGTCTTGGAAGAATTGATGCTGTTGAGCAGCTGTATGTACAGCACACCAAGGCAGCTATGGACGGCAACGGCGTTCAGGACGATGCTGAATAATTAGGGGTTGTATTCCGAACGTAAAATAGAGTAAAATAAGATCCGGCAGTACGGCTGAAGAGACTCAGTGTGCTGTCGGATTTTAAGTTGAGCGGATGAAAAAGATCCGCTTCAAGGTGATACAAGGAGGAATTTTATTATGAGAAAAAAATTGGCAGTTCTTTTTCTTGGAGCAGCACTGACTGTATCCAGCTCGGCGCATGTGGCGGAAAGGATGCAGCGTCATCTTCTGCATCTGCAGTATCTGCGTCTTCTGCGGCAGACGCATCTTCCGCTTCTGTACAGGATGCATCTAAGGCAGAGAGCAGTACATCCACATCAGATGTTTCAGCAGAAAGCGCATCGGCAGCGGAGACTGCAGGAGAAAGCAGCGCATCAGAGCTGGAAGACGGTACGTATACGGCAGACTTCAATACAGACAGCAATATGTTCCATGTCAATGAAGCAAAAGAAGGAAAGGGTGTCCTGACGGTAAAAGACGGAAAAATGACCATCCACGTCAGCCTGGTATCCAAAAACATTGTCAATGTCTTTGTGGGAACAAAAGAAGAAGCACAGGCAGACGGCGCAGAGCTGATCGAGCCGACCACAGATGAGGTAACGTATTCTGACGGAACCACAGATGAAGTGTACGGCTTTGATATCCCGGTAGAAAAACTGGACGAGGATTTCAATGTTGCGATCATTGGTAAAAAAGGAACCTGGTATGATCATGTAGTCAGCGTATCCAATCCGGTACCGCAGGAGTAATCCCGGAAGAAAACAAAAGATATCCACAGAAGGCGAACCATTTTGCACCGTCTGTCCACAGAAATTGTGGAAAGAGAGGGGAAAAGCGGTTCGCCTTTGTGGATATCTTTTCTTATTTTTCCGGAAACAGTTTGCGGAACAGAAAACGGATGAAGGGTCCGCAGTACATGAGCTGCCAGAAGAAGGCAACCGGGAAGTTTAAAAACGTGGTCTGGAGCCAGACAGCAACGAATTCCTTTCCGGCATTTTTAAACAGCAGCGTTGCAATAAAACTCATAATCGGACACATAATAGCAATAATCATAATGGAAATTGCCAGCGTGATTACGATCGGACGATCCTGCGGTGTTACCATGCAAAAAGCTAATTTGTGAGCCAGATGATCCACGAGGAAAAACTCGAGGATAAAAGCGGCCGGCCACATGATTATCATCTCGTGAAACGCCATCAGAAAGACCTGATTTGTCATTCCGCCGATGTTCATGGAAATGTTGTAGCAGATCATGGCATAGACCATCAGAAAGGACATCATGAGGGTAAATACAACGTTTTGAAATTTTGTTTTTGGCATCGATTGTTCTCCTTTTCTTTGCAATTTTGAAAAATGGGCGCAAAAAAGACACATGTGTTGTTCGTTAACCAAGCAATGCACTTGTGCCGTTTCCAATCTGATACCAATCTTTTCTGCAGTTTTTAATTTTGAACCGTCGATTATTATAACGTCTCCGGCGGCGTTTGGCAAGAGGAAATTGAGAAATTTTTAAAAAAGACAGATAAACAAGAAAATTCGATGCGTGCTGGAAGCACGGTTTGGCGAATGGTGCGGGGAACGGCACCGGCGGGAAAAAGAATGGATTGCGAAACGGGAGCGGGATTGCTACAATAGAACATAGTGAAAACAAAGAGAAAACGCAAAAGGAAATCAATATTATGTCAGAGATCAGAAAAATCGAAAACTTTGCGGCGCCGGAGCTCGACGTGTATGCGCGTCTTTCAGAACCGCAGTTATTGCACTATTATGAACCGCAGCCAGGCCTTTTTCTCGCAGAGAGTCCGCGTGTCATCGAGCGCGCACTGGATGCCGGTTATGAACCGGTTTCATTCCTTGCCGGAAGCGCAGAGCTTGCCGCAAACGAAGCACTCTTTGCGCACTGCCCGGACGCGCCGGTCTATACAGCAGAGACGAAGGTGCTGGAACAGCTCACAGGCTTTGCCCTCACGCGCGGCATGCTCTGCGCGATGCACCGCCGTCCGCTTTCCACAATGGAGGAAATCTGCCGGAACGCCCGCCGCGTGGCGATTCTGGAAAATGTCGTGAACCCGACGAATGTCGGTGCGATTTTCCGTTCCGCCGCCGCGCTTGGCATCGATGCCGTGCTCCTCACATCAGGCTGCAGCAACCCGCTGTACCGCCGTGCCATCCGCGTGAGCATGGGAAATGTCTTCCAGGTCCCGTGGACCGTGCTGCCAGGCGGCAGTTACTGGCCGGAGCAGGGAATTGCTGCACTGCAGGAACTTGGATTTTATACCGTTGCGATGGCATTAAAAGAAGACTCCGTTCCGATGGATGATCCGTCGTTGAAAACGCATGAAAAGCTCGCCATTCTGCTCGGAACCGAGGGTGACGGACTGGCAAGTGATACGATCGCTGAAACAGATGCAACCGTGCTGATTCCGATGACACACGGTGTGGATTCACTGAACGTCGCTGCGGCGAGCGCTGTCGCATTCTGGGAGCTGGCGGGAAGAAGATAAAGATGTTCCGTCGGTACCGGAGATTACGGAATAAAAATAGGATCAGAGATAGATTTTCGGGATGCATATTTTGATGCATCCCTTTTTGAATTTACGAATTTTGAAGTTCCTTCCGATACATCTGCGGCGTACATCCCACTTTGTTTCGGAACTGCCGGTTGAAGTTGGAAAGGTTGCGGAAACCATTGTCGTACGCGATTTCGGACACACTCCGCGTCGTACTGCGCAGCGCCTCGCAGGCGGCTTTGATCCGAAGCTGTGTCAGATATTCAACGGCCCCGAGGCCGAAGGTCTGCTTAAAACAGCTCATAAAATAGCTTTTGCTCAAATGCGACAGCCTGGCAAGTTCCTCTATGGTAATCGGGTCGGCGAAGTGCTCCTGGATATAGGCGAGCACAGGCCGCAGGTTTTCAGCAGCCGCAGGCATGGCGGGACGATCGGTGCAGAGTTCCGGCGATGCGGCGAGCAGATAGAAGAAGCGGAGCAGCTCACTTTTCAGCAGAAGATCGGAGACAGCAGAGTTTTCACGGATGCAGCGGAAAATCTGATGGACGGATGCAGAAAGTGCAGCATAACCGGAATGTTCGGGTGAAATCGGTGCCTGGATGCGGCGCCGGGCGGAGAAAAACGGCTGCAGAATTTCCGTGTAGCTGCGGTCGTCATACCCGCCGATCAGCATATTCTGGTGGAAAACAATCGTATCATAAAACATCGACTCCTGCTCGGCGGGCAGAATGGCATGTACGAGGTTCGGCTGAATCAGAAAAATATCACCGGCATGCGCCGTAAGCAGACGGTCCTCATACTGAAAATACCCCGTTCCGCGTTTGATATAATTCAGCTCCATCTCCCCGTGCCAGTGCAGCGGTACGCCGGGAAAATAGTCGGGCATCCGGCAGTCATAATAACTGTAGGGAACCTGCATGGAGCCGTGCTGGCGTTTTTCTTTCGCAGCAGAAAGCATCATAAAATCCTCCTCCCAAAAGCATGTCCGTAAAATGCCGGAAATGGCAGAGCGTGGCATGGATAAAATCAGTTAATGTTCACTCAGCAGTGAAACACTTGCTGTTTCGCTGCGTAAGAAAGTGATTCAGGTGTGAGCAGCCCTCCTTTGCGAAGCAAAACTTTAAATGAGGGGTGCGAAGGTTACAGTTCGCTGGGTACCAGTGAACTGTAACTAAAATCATAGAATAGTATTAGAATGAAATAGGAAATTACTGGTATTTCAGCGGATACAGTAGTAATATATCATATAGAAACACTTGCTGCAACGACGAAAATACAGCAGAAATAAGAGTGAAAGAGGAAAAGAAAAAATGTCAAAATGGTTAGATAACGCAGTATTTTATGAGATTTACCCGCAGTCCTTCAACGACACCAACGCCGACGGAATCGGAGATTTCCAGGGTATCATTGAAAAATTAGACTACATCAAGGAGCTGGGCTGCAACGCCATCTGGATCAACCGTGCTTCCTGTCCCCATTCGGTGATGCAGGATACGATGTCGCAGATTACTGCCGCGTTGCACCGCGCTACGGAACGAATGAGGATCTGAAGAGAGTTTTCGAAGAGGCACACAAACGTGACATGCACGTTCTGCTCGACCTGGTTCCGGGCCATACATCTGTTGAGCATCCATGGTTCAAAGAATCCATGAAAGCAGACCGCAATGAATTTACAGACCGCTACGTATGGACCAATAACGTATGGGAAGCACCGGAAGGAATGGGAAGCCTGCGCGGCATTTCCGAGCGTGACGGTGCCTGCGCCATCAACTTCTTCTCCAACCAGCCGGCCCTGAACTACGGCTTTTATCAGCCGGATCCGGAAAAACCGTGGCAGCAGTCCTTTGATGATGAGGGACCGCAGGCAACGCTGGCAGCGATGGAAGATGTCATGAGATTCTGGCTGAACATGGGCTGCGACGGCTTCCGTGTCGATATGGCGGGCTCTCTGGTAAAGAACGATCAGGAAGGCAAAGGAACCATCCGCCTGTGGCAGCAGGTACGGAATTTTCTCGACGCCGAGTTCCCGGATGCAGCCATGGTATCCGAGTGGGGCGAGCCGGACAAATCCTTACAGGGCGGCTTCCACATGGACTTCCTGCTTCACTTTGGACCGTCCCATTACAACGATCTGTTCCGCTGCGATGAGCCATTCTTCTCCAAACGCGGAAAAGGAGATATCTCTGAGTTTGTAGAGACCTACAAAACCAACTACAATAAGACCGCACAGAAAGGCTGATCTGCATCCCGTCCGGAAACCATGATATGGACCGTCTGGCACGCCGTCTGCAGGGGGATGAGCTGAAAATTGCTTTCGCTTTCCTTCTTTCCATGCCAGGTGCGCCGTTCATCTACTACGGTGATGAAATCGGTATGCGCTACGTCGAAGGCTGAAATCCGTTGAGGGCGGATACAACCGCACCGGTTCCCGTTCTCCGATGCAGTGGGATGACAGCACCAACGCAGGATTCTCCAGCGCACCGGCCAGTGACCTCTACATCACCATGGACCCGGGCAAAGACCGTCCGACCGCCAAAGCACAGATGGCCGATCCGGATTCCCTGTACCACGAAGTTAAAAAACTCATCCAGATCCGCCAGAGCAGCAAAGCACTCTTAAGCCGCGGAACCATCGAGTTCGTTTATGCAGAGAAAAACCAGTATCCGCTGGCATACGTCCGTGAGGCTGAGGGTGAAAAAGTCCTCGTTATCATCAACCCATCCGACAAAGAGCAGTCCTTCCCATACAGTGCAGAGCTGAAGGATGCCCTCTACACGATCGGAGGAAAAGCAGAATCCAAAGACGGAACCATCACCATCCCGGCACAGTCCGCAGGATTCTATCATATCTGATCGAAAATAAAAATGACAGGGAGATCCAATCGAATTTTTTCGGAGGATCTCCCTGTTTTTAAATATGATACACTCTCAGCTCATGCAATGCCCTGGTCGCTGCAATATACTGCGCCTGCATCATTATCTCCCGTTTCTCGTCCTTCGGGAAAATAGAGAACACCTGATCAAACTCCAGCCCTTTCGCCAGATAAAATGTGGTAACCGTCAGTCCTTTCTTAAAACTGGAGCTGTCACGGTTCAGCCAAGAAAGCCGCTTTTCACAGTCAAAATCTTTTTCTGCCAGAATCTCCCGCAAAATCAAATAAGCCGTTCCGCCGTCTTCTCATCCGGTACAATCACCGCCGCCGTCTCATACGTTTTCTCATCTGGAAACAGCGTATCCACTGCCTCCCGCAGAGCCGCCTCAAGATCCGTGACATCCCGTTCCAACACCGGCATTCCGTGCCGTTCAAACAGCTCCAGATCCGTCACGCCAATGAGATTTGCCGCATACGACGCAATTTCCACCGTATTCCGATAACTCTTCCGCATCTCAATCCGCCGCAGATCCTTCCCGAAAATCCCCGGTAAAAACTGCAGTACATCCTGCTGCTGATCCGCCATCGTCTGCGCCCGGTCGCCGAGAATCGTCATCTTACAGGAAAACATCCGCCGGATAATCAGATACTGGAGCCGCGAATAATCCTGCATTTCATCAATCACCAGATGCTTAATATTCGACCGCTCCGCCTGCCGCGACAGGCGGTACTTCAGATACAGAACCGGATACACATCCTCATACCGCAGTTTCCGCTTCTCCAACGGCCGCCGCGGCAGCGTCTGATATCCCTCTTTCTTCAGAAAACGATTGTAGAGAACATAAAAATCCATCGTCTCATACATCTTCTGGAATTTTTCGATGAGCGGAATCCGCTCCTCCTCCGGCAGATCCCGGTTCAGCAGCGTCTCGATCTCGTCAATAAACGTCTCCGCCACCGCATCCATCCGCGAGAGCAGCGGAATATCCGCAAACTTGTCATAAAACAGCGTAATAATCTCCGATTCTGACTTCACAAACGACTTATACGAAACGTCTGAGAAATTCATCAGCTCGTCCTCAAGCTCCAGCGCAAATCCCTCCATCTGGTCCACAAACGCCTGCGACTGTTTTAAAGCAAACCGTTCTGCGGCTTTTGGATCCCGCATCTCCCGCTCAATCTGATCACAGCGGTCCTCACAGTCCGCCGCCGTGTCCTGTAATTTGCGGTAAGCAAAGAGATCAAAACTCATTTCCTGAATATTCTCCTCACCGAGCTCCGGCAGAATATGTGAAATATAATCCGAAAATACCCCGTTCGGCGATAAAATCAGAATATTCGAAGACTTCAGATTCTGTCTGTCATGATACAAAAGGTAGGCAATCCGATGCAGCGCCACCGATGTCTTGCCGCTTCCCGCCGCTCCCTGAATTACCAGAATCCGGTCCTTCGTATTGCGGATGATCGCATTCTGTTCCTTCTGAATTGTGCGGATAATATTCTTCAGCTGTACCTCGCCGTTGCTGCCAAGCTCCGCCTTTAAAATATCATCATCAATTTTCACATCACTCTCAAATCCGTAAATCATCTTTCCATCCCGGATCTTATACTGCCACTTGGAACAGATTTCCCCTGTCATCTCGCCGCCCGGCGCAGATAGGAAGCCGGCCCGCGGTCAAAATCGTAGAAAAGACCGCTGACCGGGCTTCTCCAGTCGTAAATCAGCGGCAGCTCGCCCGGCCGCTCCGCAAAATTGCCGATGCCGATATAGAAAATTTCCGGCTCATCATCCCCGTCATAGCGGAAATCCACACGCCCGAAGAACGGAGAATCCAGCATTTTCCGGAAGCGGCTCCGCAGAAGAAGCTGCTCCTGATTCGCATTCACCTGATGCAGCAGTGCCTGCTGATTGTCGTAATCCTCATATCCGTACTGGTCCATCTCGGTATAGTTCTGCCAGTAATAATCGTGCATATTTTCAATTTCTTTCTGTCCGTCCAGCAGAGACTGGCTGATCTCGGCAAGACGCGCCTGCAGCTTTTCCAGCACAAAAGAAAGATATTCCTGTCCGTTTTTCTGGTCTGTCATAAAAGGAAACCTCCTCTTAAAAATATAATGTCGAGTGCCGGAAAACCCGGCTGATCTTATCAGTATAGCAGACAGGCACGTTTCCTGCAATTCAAACATAAAATAAAGAAAAATCCCCTTTGAGGTGCCGCTTTTCTTGGAACCCTTTTTAAAACCACTGTCTGCACAGGAAGAAAAAAGCTGTCTGGATGCGTATCAGAGGGGCGATACAAAAGCCAGAGACATTCTGGTCGAGCGGAATCTGCGCCTGGTCGCGCACGTTGTGAAAAAGTATCAGGGCCTGCCCGATGATCTCGACGATCTGATTTCCATTGGAACGATCGGCCTCATCAAGGCGGTGATGACATATGATTCGAAAAAAGGAAACCGGCTGGCCGCATACGCCGCCCGCTGTATTGATAATGAGCTGCTGATGTATCTTCGGAGCAAAAAGAAAACGGCACGGGAGATTTCCCTCTACGAGCCGATCGGAACCGACAAGGAGGGAAATGAGATCCATCTGCTCGACATCGTGGAGGGCGGCGGGGAGGATATCGCGGAACAGTACAACCGGAAAGAGGACGCGGTGCGGCTGTACTGTTATCTGGATTCGGAATTAAAAGAGCAGGAAAAACAGGTGCTTCTTCTCCGGTACGGCCTTGGCGGAAAAGCAGAATACACACAGAAACAGGTCGCTGCCCGGCTCGGCATCAGCCGTTCGTACGTGTCGCGGATCGAGAAGAATGCAATTGAAAAGTTGCGGTTACGGTTTGCCGCTTCGTAAATGCTTGACATTTCAAACGGACTGCTTCTATAATAAAGGGTAAGGAAATCAGGTGCAGAAAAGGTTTCCTTATCCTTACTTTTTCGAACAAAAATCAAAGATAATATCTTCCCGGTGTTCTTGCCGGACATTTTCCCAAAATGAAAAATAAATAGGAACTATACGACCTGCTACTGAAAGAAAAGGAGGTTTTCTTTGTATTGCAGTGTATTATCAGCCACCGTCTCGGGCATGGAGATGATTCCGGTGCAGGTGGAGGCGGATGTCAGTGACGGCATGCCGCAGTTTACGATGGTCGCTACGTGAGTGCCCAGGTAAAGGAGGCGCAGGACCGCGTGCGGACAGCCCTCAAAAACATGGGAATTTCCCTGCCGCCGAAACGAATTACGATTAATTTATCCCCGGCGGACGTCCGAAAAGAAGGATCGCGTTTCGATCTTCCGATTGCAGCGGGCGTTCTGATGACGCTCGGCCGGATTCCGCCCGGGTCACTCCGGAAAACGATGGTGCTCGGCGAACTCGGCCTTGACGGCCATGTGCAGGAGATCAGCGGTGTATTTCCGGCAGCGGCGAAGGCGCGGGAGCTTGGATGCACAACGCTTCTTGTTCCGGCCGGAAATGCCGCGGAAGGGGGTCTGGTCGGCGGGCTTCACGTCGTTGGAATCCAGAATTTACAGGAGCTTTTGAACTACTGCTGTGAAGGGAAAATGCCGTCGCTTCCGTCTATAGAAAATCAAAAGAAGGAGGACGGAAAAGAGCCGGACTTTTCCGAAGTGCAGGGCCAGACGGCGGCGCGGCGGGCGGCGCTCATCGCTGCGGCCGGATTTCACAATCTGCTGATGCTGGGGCCGCCGGGCAGCGGAAAATCCATGATTGCAAGGCGGATTCCGACGATCATGCCTCCGATGTCTGAGGAGGAGCAGATGGAAGTAACGCGGATCTACAGCATCGCCGGAATGCTTGCCAAAGGAGAGGGTGTCCGCCGGGAGCGGCCCTTCCGTGCTCCGCATCACACGATGTCGCCGCAGGCTCTTGCAGGCGGCGGAAAACAGCCGTCCCCGGGCGAAATTACGCTGGCACACCGCGGTGTTCTCTTCCTTGATGAACTCCCGGAGATGACGCGCACAACCATTGAGATCCTGCGCCAGCCGCTCGAGGAGCACCGGATTGTGATTTCCCGTGTCAGCGGAAACTATGTGTTCCCGGCGTCATTTCTGATGGTGGCGGCAATGAACCCCTGCCCCTGCGGCTTTTACCCCGACTTATCGCGCTGTACCTGCGCACCCGGCGACATCAGCCGGTATCTCTCGAGAGTCAGCCAGCCGTTCCTCGACCGCATGGATCTCTGCGTGCAGGTGGAAGCACTTTCCTACGAGGATCTGCACGGCGAGGAGCGGTGCGAATCCTCGGCCAGAATGCGGGAAAAAGCGACGGCAGCGGCGCAAATTCAGGCGGCGCGCTACCGGCAGGAGTCGATTCATTCAATAGCGAACTGAAAGCAGGCCAGATCGAGAAATACTGTATCCTGGAAAAGGCAGCGGAAGAGCTTTTAGAGGATGCCTTCCGCCGCCTGCGCCTCAGCGCGCGTTCCTACCACGGGATTATCCGCACCGCGCGGACAATTGCGGATCTGGACGGGGCGGTCAAAATCGGCGTGCCGCATATCAGCGAGGCGATCTGCTTTCGGAGCGCCGACAAAAGTATATGGAGGATCTGACGTATGGCGATGGAAATTTTTACAGTCGGCCGCGGGCAGGAGGCTATCCGGAGCGGCTTATGCCGTTCGCGGACATGCCGTCCCGCCTTTTCGTGCGGGGCGCGCTGCCGGCGGATGAGCAGAAAACAGCGGCGATTGTGGGCGCGCGGATATGTACGGCGTACGGAAAGAGCCAGGCGGCCTTTTTTCGCGCAGGTGCTGGCGGCAAACGGCGTGGCGGTGATCAGCGGACTGGCGTGCGGAATCGACGCGGCGGCGCACGAGGGGGCACTGCGCGGAAAGGGAAAGACGTTTGCCGTGCTTGGCTGCGGCGTGGATATCTGCTATCCGAAACAGAATTACCCGCTGATGCGGCGGATGCTGGAAAACGGAGGCGGTGTCTTAAGCGAATTTCCGCCGGGCGCAGAGCCGCTTCCGTGGCATTTTCCGATCCGCAACCGCGTGATCAGTGCGCTGGCAGATGTCGTTCTGGTAATTGAGGCAAAAGAGAAGAGCGGCTCGCTCATTACGGCGGACTACGCGCTGGAGCAGGGAAAAACGGTATTTGCCCTGCCCGGACGGACAACGGATGCGACAAGCCGCGGCTGCAACCGCCTGATCGCGCAGGGAGCGGAAATTGCGATTTCACCCGAAACGATTCTCGAGGAGCTGGGCGTGAAAAAGGCCGGAACAAAAAGAGCCGCACCGCGTCCGCGCTATGGAAAAGAGGCGGAAATGGTTCTGAAAACACTCGCGGCAGAACCGCAGAATCTTGCACAGCTTGCCGGCAGCACCGGAATCCCGCTGCAGGAGCTGACCGGCATTCTGCTGGCACTCGAAATTGACGGCGTTATTGCGGAAAATCCGCCGGGCGTGTACATGGCGTTATCGTAAAAGGGACGAGGAAAGAAAGGTTTGTG